>WLWI01000842.1_pt1 | contig 27003 bp, 15 predicted proteins | sample 6701501 | NCBI WGS metagenome assembly WLWI01 (sample SAMN12718690, study PRJNA515312) | sponge metagenome | isolation source: marine sponge | host: Mycale hentscheli | place: New Zealand: South Island, Marlborough, Capsize Point | collected 2014-11-01 | reverse complement strand
AATAGTCATTCTAATAGGTAAAATGCTAATGCATGGCTGATCAACTTACTCATTCTTGAAGCTTATCCGAAAATTTCTTCTTCTTTTCTGTTTTTAGCTAACATTTTATCCAATATATTTTTGATAGCTGTAATGACTTAGTATTCGCTAATAGCGATCCGTTTATAACACCTTGACTAAGTTTTACTAAAGGTATTAAAATGCATCCAGAACACAACTGAGTACAAAGACACAAAACACCAATATATATATAATGATCATGATCGACTGACTTGAGGTGTGAACTGGGTGTGACTACAAAAACCAAAGCATGATAACTACTACATCTGATAGCTAATGAGATACAGTCAGCAATGGCTGGTAACCACCATTGCATCAGCAGGGATATGTCAGTCACTACAATTGGTTGGAGGCCAAAGTGAAAGAGAGAGTTGAGAACTACACCAGAAGAAGGATTACTGAAGCAGTAGTGATCCAAAGCCTGCCATCAACATCTAACTTAAACAATGGCCTGGAGTTAAATCCAACATGGCAACCAATTATAGCGTCACTATAACTAGTGCAGCCTCAGGATTTTTGCATTTTATTGAACTGGTTTTGTTTTTTGTCATTTTTAGTATTGTGTTTTTTGTCAACTGATGAAGACCTACCCGTCGAAACGTTTTGACTATTTATAGTTATAATCTACTACGAAAGCTAATAAATAAACTACCAGAAATTGTATTACGTAGTAATGAACCTATACAGCATCAAAAAAATTCACATTATTAAGCTTTTGGATAGATTCAGGGATGTGATGAGTTATGCATAAAATAATTACAACATTCTGGTCATTTTTTGAAGGGCTTGCTTTGTCCTATTTACTCATCAATACAACTCCATAATAGAAGACCTTTAGTGGATAGATTATTGACAGTCTCCCGTTTTTCTGTGACATGTTTGGACAAGTTTGGTCATCCCCAAAACCGGAAAATAATCAGTGTAAACAATTTCTATGCTATTAAATCTAAGATTATGCACAATTTTGCAAGTTTGTGCTGATTATTATGGTTATTTTGATCTTTATAATTCATAATTGTGTGCATTTCATTTCTTCTGAAAGGCTTAGTAAATGAGCAATTAAAGTTGTTGAGTTTAGTATAATATGAAAGTGTCATTAAAGAGGGTAACATTTCAGTTTGATGTATATTCCTTAAGAAAAGGATTAACTAATATTCATAAAAAATTTACTGCTATCTAGCTACATAAACTTAAACATTAATGCAACAATAAAATGCATGGAGATGTGTCTTCTAAACTTGTTTTGTGTAGATAATTTTTTAAATTCTTGGCTAGTTAATCAAAAATTTGAAAGCATTGTAAAAACTGAATACACCGTGCTAATATTGAGTTCAATCACTTCCTTGAGTTTATCCCATAAGCTGGGCAGGTAGTTAACTCATAATCAACTGGTTTAATGTCTTGTATTTCTTCATAGACAATTTCTGATGTAATGTTAGTATATTCTGGATTTTGATCATTTGATAAGTTCGTATTCAACGAAATCACATTTCCTTTGCTGAGATTAATACTTTTTCTGTATACACAACACAAATAATTAGTTGTAATAAAGCAGCATATACCATTAGTATATATGTAGCTGAATTATATTTTTAAGTATTCTGCCACATTATGCAATAATTATAACATTTTATTGCAATATGTAATTTCAGTTTTTAATTATATTTTTGTTATTAATTTAATGTAGATTTTCTACACATTATGTACAATTTTCTATAGTAGATAGTAGATATTGAGCACAATGTAAAAATGGTACTGAACTGTTTATTTGAACGTATAAACAATAAATTGCTGTTTAGTATGAGCAGCAATTCCTTGAACCAAAGATAAAGCGTTGTGAATTGTATACATTTAATAATTCACTGATATAAATTACATATCTATTTGTTTAAATTGATTGTGCATTAATTTCATAAGATTACATTTAAGTTATGAGTAACATGTAGTAATAATACTAAATGTTTTTCCTGAAGCATATTATTATGACCATGCTTAATTTGTGATAAACTTCCCAAATGTGTCAGTTATATGATTGTCAAAGTCATAAGATCTATCATAAAATTAAGCTCTTTGTTATATGCACCACACTTTTAATCTAGTGATTTGCAATAAAGGATTGATAGTATTGTGAGTAGGTTAAGTTTGAATCAATTTATTCTTGAACTGCTGCCATGAGTCAGTGATGATGCACATGTTTATAACCTAATTACGTCTCAAAAACACATGACACATGCAATTTTTGTTGTTGTTGCTGCTGCTATTGTCTATTGTGTTGCATCATTTCAAATGTTTTGTGGGTTGAGAACTCAGTCCGTAATTCACATTGGTGAAGGGTTTCCATACCATTAAACTAGCATGGCACCCTTAACAAGGGGTTTCAGTGCCATACTATACCTTTATGGTAAAGGTTTTTTTAAAAGCTTTCACATTTGCTAAAAAAAACTTAACCATTTATATTAGTTCATCCTTATCTATCAAAATTGATTTAGAGCACTCAAGTGGAACACGACTAATTCTATTTCATTGAAAGAAATTGTATTGTCTATGTATGACCACATCACTTTTAGAGATAACAATAATTGGAAAAGGGTTATCACGTAGCCTGAATATGTTTCTTAAAAGCAAGCACTACATTTTCTGAATGACCATCATGCAGCTATTCCTAATTTGAATGTTCTAGAGTAAGCTCTATATTAGTGAGAAAAAATAAAGCAATGATCATGAAAATGAGAGCCTCTCCACTTCTGGAAACCTTCCAGCAACCCTGAATAATCCAATATAGCATAGCTATAAAGATTATATTATGTCAGATAGCAACAGATTAAGCTCGTTGTTATACACTTACTATACTGGTCCTTAAAACCGAGTTATAAGTTATCTTATAACAAGCTGATAGTGTTCCTATAAGATAGTATAAACCCATATAAGCTACTTTATAAGCAAGCATATAGCAGCCTTAAACTAATGTAATAAGCATTGTTATATGACTATGTAAGGGGTGCTTATAACATGTGTTTGGTACAGTGTTGAAGGCAATGCTCTCCAAATGTATTGAGAACAGGCAAGATTGGTGACCTTGTTCTTTTTAGTTCCTCCTTTGACGACCACTTAGCCCACATTTCCGCCGTTTTGTCCCGACTCAGTGTAGCAGGCCTAACGGTTAAGCAGGAAAAGTGTTCTTGGGCGTTTGCATGCTTCGACTTTCTCGGTTTCCATGTTGGTAGGCAACGCCTTTCGATTCCTTCTGACAAAGTTTCTTCTATTACCTCCCTCTTACTAAATCTAATCTTCGTTTGTTTATTGGACTGGTGTCATTTTATTCACGCTTCATCCCTCAGCTCTCTCACCATACCCCTATCCTCAATAGCCATACGACGAAGACTATGCCTGACAAGATTGTATGTGATGACGACTATGTCAGTTAATTCAAAGCCATTATTCATTTCATCTCTAATCACTCGTCACTAATCATTCCGTCACCTAATGATGTTCTCTCTGTGTTCTCTGATGACTCTTATTTGGGCATAAGAGGTACTCTATGTGTTTTTAGGGACGAGCATTGGGTACCAGCCAACTCTATTCGAGACAGTTGTCCCCAGCAGAGAAAAACTATGCTATCCTAGACCTAGAAGTCGCTGCTCTGTTGGCGACCATCGAACATTTCAGATTTCAGTTGGCCGGTAGCTTCTTCAAGGCGTTCACCGACCATAGAACATCCTATCTGGCCCCGTCCCTTCCTCTCGTCTGACACGGTGGAAGATCAGACTGTTGGAATACACCTTCGACCTCCATCACATCCAAGGCGCTGCTAACCCAGTTGCGGACGCTCTCTCCAGACAGTCTTGGCCAAATGAAGATCGACCATGACAGTCGTTTAGAACTGTCGAACTGTTGAACTATTTGCATGTATCTAAGGTTTGTTTACTTACCTATTGTATCATTAACACTTTGCATCTTATTTCTATCTACACGCTCTCGGAGGGGAGGGAGATGTGGTGGTACGGGTCCACCACATTCACAGTACGCACACATTTCAATCATTACGAACTGTTTCCGTGTAACAATAGCTTCTTTGTCTATTTCTAATTCCTCATCACGCACACCATCACCTGATCTTTATGTCACCTACTACGCATGCTCGTGGGGTTTCTATATCATGGCCTGCGGGTATGCGCAGCCTTTCAGTTGTGCCTCGTTGAATCTTTATCAAAGCCAACTCTTGTCACTCGCTCGGGTTGATAACCGGGGATTTGAAGGCTTAGAAAGCCTCGGGAAGCTAGCGTAGAGGTTTGGCGCGACTCAGGTGGCAACCTATACCTGTACCGACCGGCCATCCCCACCACAGTCGTCCGACTTGCTCCAGGGGCCTGGGAACTAGTTACCGGAATATTTGTGTACTGAAGAGTCGTGTTGGACATCTAGCTTAGTATCACGACCAAAGAAGCGATAAGCTATCGATACTCAGTGATTGTCATATATATTTTGTCTATTAGCTATACTCAAGAAAAAGGGGATCGGTTAATTGAAGTATCGCTGGTTATGGCTTCCAATCCCAGAAATTATGCACCGTTAGGTGGCACAGAGGATCCAAAGTTAACCAAGAGTGATAAAAGAAAACAGATAACTCAGCAGTACAAAGAGATAGCCAAATACTGGAATGACGTGATTACCCTTAGGAAAGCACTTTATCGTACCAAGTTAAAAAGTGCCTCATTTGAACCTGTTCCAAATCTTGGGATGTTGCACAAAGTATATAAAATTGGTGAAAAAATAAAATATGAGTTATTAAAAGGTAAGTTATAAATTTTTGGGTTTTTATTTTATTGCTAGTTTTATGCTGAATGTTTATGAAGATAGAATAGCATATTATTTGGCTGTTGTAGATTTTTTTGGTTGAGGCATTAAATGTAATAAAATAATGGTAAAAGAAAAATATTGTGCACTTTTGTTCACTTAAAGCTGAATAAATTATTTTATTATGAACACATTTTGAATAGTTGTTTATAAGGTATGTTTATATTCTACGTACAAGTAGGCCACTTATGATTGTTGTTATTGTTTTCTCACTGTATTTACATTTGGTATTAACTTACAAAGTTAATATCTAGCCTTTGATCTGTCAATTCGGGCTTAGTCTCACTAAGCATTTGTATACAATTAGTTGTTGTAAATATATCTCATGTTGTTGTGTTCTAGTAGGTATATTTTTTTGTTTTCCAATACTTGATGTTGCCAATAAAATTTCATACAATTGTCAACTTTTAATACATTAATTGGTGAATCACAATATGGCAGACATTGTGTTGAGTGGCAGACATTGTGTTGAGGGCCACACAAATACTGAACCACTGTAGCTTGACTTGATGAAAGCATCAAATTCTAGAAACTAATGTATTTCTCTCCTACATAGTCACATAAAAAATCACTAGCAAGTACCCCGTCGCACAGTGGCACCTAATGTACAAACTTGTGCAATTTAGTCTGGACATGAAAGTTTTTTCTCTCTCCTTTTCTTTTATCAAACACTGTTCCCACTCAAGTAATGATGATGCTTTACCAATACTGCTCAGCTAATGAATTTTTCATGAATACACAAACCAATTGTCACCATGGTGTTACTGACACACAAGTGTGTTATTATATAGATAACATCAAACATTCAGTATGCTTATGTTGCTGCTATGGTTTCTCAGTCTGCATATACGGAGTTGCAAGCATCTTATTTGACAAATATTTTAGGTATACTGCCTTAAAAGTGGCAATATATAGTGTTGTTCATGAGTTTACTAGAAGATGAAGAAGTACTTTAGCATACTTCAATAGCAGCATTGACAATTTGTTTTAAATCTGCAACCAATAACCAATTATGATAAATAATTGTTAATGCTTTTCTCTTCGATTTAAAATTTTAAATTTTTTTCACGGCATCATAATTATCAGCAAGATAAGTTTATTGGTCAAAGAGTTTAATACTAAAATAATTGGATAATAATTTATTTTTTCCCCAAGATTCTGCAGAACAAAGATTTCAAGAATTGCAGTAGATACTTATTTTTGACTAAATAGAATATTTTTTAATAAGTATATAGATATCCAAATTACTGGACTTATAATTTTGTTGGTTATGGTCCATGGAATTCCTGATGGAGAAACTGTATTGCACGTAGCAGAACAAGAAGTTTTGGCATAATTATGTGGAACAAGATAATTAATTCTCTATATTTGGCTGTTTTTTTTAATCAACAATGATGACGTTTTTCACCAATAATTTTAGCTTTTTTTGCGACATTATAGACTCTCTTGAGACAAGTATAAAATAAGTCTGATTATAATTTTGGATTTATTATTATAGATGAATCCAAAATGAAATTATTCTGTAAGAATATTATACTAAAAATACTAAAATTATAATGAAAATATGCAGTGGCAATTGTTTTTATGTACTTTAATTATATATAATAATTTAAAGTCGAATTCACTTTTCATTCATTATTTATTGTTGATTTACTTACAGAGAGATTACCAGACTTAAGTGAATTTTCTTTTAATGATATGTGTGAGGTAAGCAATAATTTTATGTAATTGTTGCTTGATATTTAGAATTTTATTACTAACTAAACATTCACATTTAATGAGTTTTTCTTGGCAATATTATAGACTCTTTGAGACTATCGTAAAATAAGCCTGATTTTAAGTTTTGATCTATTATAATGATGTATCCACAATGAATGTTATTGTTCTAAAAAATTGGCGAGTGAGTGAAGTGAGCGAGACACTTACAGGGGTAACACAATCGAAAATCGGGGATGTTTGTTTATTTATATATATATAATGTTTGGATGTACGTACGTTTACTTAGACCCTCACGTATTTTTGCGTCGGTATTCAACGCTGTCCCAAACTTCACTAAACAGAATCCTATGCTTTCCGATCATTACCCGTATCGTTGTAGTAATTGAGTTGTTTAGTGCTTTGAATTCATTTGTGGGTCAGTTAAAAGTAAAAACTTACGGGAATTCCATTTATATTCGAGTTAGTGGCGGAGATAAGTGATAACTATTTGTCATAAGTCCTACACAACAGTATTTACTTGAAAGTGCATTGTCTACTTGACTAACCACAAAGGTAAGCCTTCTGTAAGTTTGTTCAGTTAAGTGTAAAAGCATTGTGTGTTACAACTACTACATTGCTAATGAATATCACAAAGAAAACGTTTAAATAACTTAATTGTTTTTGTTGCTTTTTTTTCAATTCATACAGTTGTGGGGAGTGGTTACTCTAGGATTGAATTCCCCTTACACTATATTCGTAACTCAAGAACTCGACATCTGTTTAAAAGCTTGAGTGTTAGAAGTTAAAATCAATCGTTTAACCCTTTCACTGGTAGATTTTTTAAAAGAAAATATGTAAATAGATTTAAAAAATCATAACAAATTAAACATTGAAAAAAGTACCTAGCAACCATATATATTCATGTAGCACACTAGTTAGGGATTTTGAAAAACCACATGTATGTTGCCTAGCAGCAAACCACAAAAAATTAATTAATGCTTTATAATATTTACTGAATTATTTTAATATATGTGACAGGCTGTAGGAAAACAGACCACTTCACGCACAAAATCATTTCAAGGTACAGACCCATAAAGCGGTTCAATTCAAGTTTTGTGTTTTCTTTTTTTTATATCAGTATTTATAGATCTTAACTTACACTTGTACCAAGTTTCAGCTCCCAATACAGTTATCTTCGAAGCCAGCGCATCGCTGAAGTTCACAAAACCTTTTAGTATCTCTCAGTTTACGGCGTAACTTTTCGATAGTTACCGGGAAAATTAACGCGTGCACACGGGTTTTTCCCTTACCTGCGAGGGTAATTCCCAGTTACTTGGCAATTAACGAAGCAGCTGTGGTTTCTTAAAAATGGATTTTGATCGGGCTGCTAACGTCGCTGATGTTATCAACTCGATACAATAATTTAGTGCTGGTGACTAAGAGGCCTTACAGGATGTTATTGAAGACTATTTCACCATACCACAAAGTGACAATTCAAGTGAAAATGATAATTCTGATGATGATAGAGGAAAGTAAAGGATTAATTTTACAGAAATCTTTATAAATAAAACTTTTTTTTTCTCGCAATAAATCAAGTAATTGATTTTTCTGTATATTGCTTAAGTTTGCATAGCCCTGGTGCTGAACTGATGATCAACCTGAAATTTCTGATGTAATGGAAAATGAAGAGAGTAATTTGTGTGATACAGAAGAAGCTGATGATGGGACTGTGGTTGAAACTCCAACACTGACGGAAGAGGTCAATGATGCCTTGTCACAACTTGCTTCTTCAAGCAATACTGTGGGTGATGCATTGCCTAGTGAGACACTCCTAAAGCATCCATGGGCTCCAGATTCTGCAGATCTTCCATCTATTGTTCTTCCAAAGTCAATGTCCCTTGAACGTCAATGGTGCCCTCCAGTAGGCCTTGCAGTCCATTGCTTCCACCTCTTAGTACAATAGCTACAAACTCAACTGAAGTATGTGATGCTGAAGTTTGTCCACCACCACAAAAGAAACAAAGAATTTGTAGCCTATGTAAATAATTTGTAGCCTAGGTAAATAATTTGTAGCCTATGTAAATAATTTGTAGCCTATCTATATAATTTGTAGCCTATCTATATAATTTGTAGCCTATGTAAATAATTTGTAGCCTATGTAAATAATTTGTAGCCTATCTATATAATTTGTAGCCTATCTATATAATTTGTAGCCTATGTAAATAATTTGTAGCCTAGGTAAATAATTTGTAGCCTAGGTAAATAATTTGTAGCCTATGTAAAGAATTTGTTTTATAAAAGTAGGTCCCATGCATGGTTCTGAATTTCATTTGTGGAAGAACTGTAATTTCTTTACTGCCCATGGTAGTTTTGCATTAAATTTTTCTCAGTGATTTGCCTGAGTGCTTGGTGTTTCCTATTGAAACTACTGGTGAGGTGAGTCGCTGGTAAGCTACTCTCATGAAGAAAGCACTAACGTCTACAGTTTCATTGCACGAGTTGCTCGACTTACTCAAGCTTTATATCGACATACATGAACATAAATATTGGCATATTCATACTACTCCAAATAAATTTACTTTTGGTCTTTGTAATAGCTAGCTAGTGTATAGTAACACTGAGGGTTCGCACCCTTGGTGCTCCATTGCATTTCATTAGTATCCAGTAGATTTGCTTTATGCTGAAAAGTTAACCGAGTACTCGAATTGAAGTTTCTTGTTGAAATTATCAGAGTGTGTCCCTTACCTGTTTAGATTGTCCTAAGAGACAGCATTGACATCTACCTTTTACATTGCACAGCTTTATTGATACCTCATTGGTCTGAATAATGATTGTAACTTGTATAGTATAGTAGTGCTGAGGTAGCGCTGATGGTTCGCACCTTTGGTGCTTCAGTTACTATTACATTCCGTACAATTCAGACTACATTGTCACTTCATTAACATAAAGTGTTATTAAAAATAGTCGAGGTTTATCCAGAAACTCTTCCATGACTCCCTAATTATAACAGCAATTCTTACTCTCTCTTTTCTAATTTATACTTAACTATACTTTAGACTTTTTGCCTAATTTCTTCTGAATGATGGAGGTTTAACTCTCAGAGGCATTTTAAAATATAATTGTTAGTGTATGATCACTGTTTAATGTATTATGATAAAAAGATGCTACTAGATAACCTTAAGTTAAATAAACCTTTGGAGTTCTGGTTGTCTAAGCTACATGCAAGTCACCAAGCAATGTTACCAGTTATGCTGTCGTTTTTTGTTGTTTTTTTAAGTCACCACAAAAACTTCCACCTTAGACCCCCTGAGGAGGTCCGTAACAGCATGAAGTTGAAGCATTGTGATAAGAATTCAGTTTTCAATGTAGTTTCAATACTTAGTATGCAGCACACTGTTTCATTGAATGACTCTCAAAGTCTATTTTAGTTTCAAATAATCAAATTATATGAGTGGGGCTACAGCACATAAAGTATGTACCAATTGATGAAACTGATATCTTTGTTGTTGTTTTAATTGTTGTCGTTTTAATTTAAAATTGTTGTAATTGTTGTTGTTTTTGTCTAATGATTGAAGCCATGCTAATATTATAATGTGGTTCTGTCATGTGTGAATGTGTTTGGTTGGGACTGTGTAGGATGCGTTTTAGGATTGATGTGATTGTGTAATTCCAAATAATACCCATCTTATAGTACAGTTAAGATCACTGGCCATAACTCCACATGATATAGTGATCATAGAGAGGAATAGTTCTGAATCAGTACCAATTTTAATACTAAAAACTTCGTAGTGGTCAATAAGAGACGCAATATACATTTTGATGAAATCATTATCAGTCGTAGATAAACTTATTACTGTGACTTATTATAGGCCGCCAATAATCGACTAAAACTTTTACACTCACTCACAATATATCTTCTTTCTCACAACAGAGTTTCCACCACTACCAATACTCCAGCAACACATCTAGTACACATATAGTTTGGTATACTTCTGGTGTAAAGTAATACGCACAGTTAATTCCAGTATTATGGTCTGTCACAACAGATATTCACTGGTGTAAACAAGATAGAGTCACTGGAGTATTTCATGTGTATAACAAAAGTATATGACTACACTGGTGTATATCCAAGTATTTGCATATGGTGTTGCTCATTACAGAGTTGGCTAGTGGTTCCACTGTAATGCATATACCAGGTACAGCTTAATATACATACATTAGTTTGTACAGTACACATACTATACTAAGTATAGCAACTAGAGTGGCCAAAACTGCATTATGCAACAAATAAATTATGTATGTGCAATCAGTCCATATGCCATATGAGGACTACCATGCAGCAGTTAGCAGCACCAGTGAGCATAAGTGAAACTAATCACCTGCTCTCTATTAGTGAACTTTCTGCTTGCCCCTACTCCCAATAGTAAACGTATGGCCTATCCTCCCTTAAAGAAATCATCTAAATTTTTTTTTTCTGTAACAACATGACTAATGCAATGCTTGCTATTACTATATAAACAACTTCCGAAGGCAAACAACCCTTGACTTGTGAACTGATAGCCTGGTCCCAACTTGTTCTTACTTCGGAGGTTCCACTATATTGATTATATATGCAGTAGGAGAGTTTCGAATTCCGTTCCGTAGTACAGCCGTAAAACGGTAGTTTTTTTACCGTAGTTTTTATCGTTGCGTTCCGTACCGTTTTGACTAAACGGCCGACACCGTTTACTAAAACGGTAAAAAACGGTGAAGCATTTCCGTCGATTCACAGATATTTTCTAGCTAGAAACTCTTCTATGCCAACATCGTAAGAATCCTAATGAATTAAAGTTTGTGAAGCTGGCTATCCTTGGGGTAGACATGAGGACTTGACTGCACTACCATATTAGCATCATTACACAGCGAGAACAGCTAGATCACTAAAACTACCACTTCAAAAGCATAGAAGACTGAGTTCCTGATGAAATACTACTATTACATGGAGTGCACTTTGACCTCAAGAGGGCTGTTAAATTTCAACTTCAGTGTGAGTATGAAGCTAGAGGTGTGAAACTAAAAAATAAAATATACCCATTCATTCAATGACATTGCTTTACCTAACCGTTTAAGCTCATGGATTATTCATGAATAAACACCATTTATGTTGTTGCTACTAACATCAGGTGATATGCAAAAGTGATATAATACGCATGTACAAATATGGAAGAATTGTATGCTATATAATTATAAATGTTGAATGATAGTGAATTGATAACTACAAAATATTGACAAGTGGAATGAGCTTTGGCTTTGGTCTTCAACACAACACAATACATTTACAGAGAGCTTTGGCTGTGCGGTCGCAATTGAAACAATACAAAGATTGAGGTGTGTGTGGGAAACTTCACTCACATATACACATACACACACATGTATGCACGCCAAAGTGGTGTTTCAATAAACAGCTGCTAGGGACAAGCTGTTTGTATAATTGGTGAGTGAGTGAAGCGAGCAAGACACTATCAGGAGTAACACAATTGAAAATCGGGGATATTTGTTAATATATGTTTGGATGTATGTACGTCATTTTGTACTTTGACCCTGGCATTGTTGTGTTAGTTTGGTTGGCAACCCTGTCCCAAACTTTACTAAACAGAATCCTCTGGTTTATTGATCATTACCCGTATCATCCTAGAAATGGAAATTGTTTACTGTTTTTGAATTCTTTTGCAGGAAGCCTAAGCAATAGTATTTATTTGAAAAATCATCGGCTATTAGGCTAACCAGTCTTGTGTAGGTATGTCCAGTTGTGTGAAAGTATTGTGTGTTAGAGCTAATACTTAACTAAAGAATATAACAAAGAAAACGTTTAAATAACACGACTTGTTGTTTTTTTTTTGTTTTCAAATAGTTGCGGCAAGTGGTTACTCTGGGATTGAATCCCCTTTACCCTATACACGTAATTGAAAACTCAAACTTTTCTTTTAGTAGCTTGAGTGTTAGAATTTAAATTCAATCTCTTAACAGTAGTGCAGTTTTTAGGCTCGCTCGCTATTTATGCTCAAGCACATCACTAGTATTTATTACAGGTAGTGCTAGAGCACTATAATAGTAAGTGAGATAGCTTAGTTATATTTTTGGATATAATGACATTAAATTCTCAAAAAAAATTTTTAATTTTAATCCAAGATCAATACTCTAAATAACATTCAGTAGAAGGCGATTAATTGCATTAACTAAAAGCGGGTGGAATCAGTGAGGGAAGGCGGCATAGGTTTCAAAAAGGAAGGCAAAAGGATGATAGAGAAGAAAAAGTTTTGCAAAGTGTAAGTCCACAATCATGATAGAAGGACAGAGAGATTCAAAAGCAGGAGAGATAGACAGAGAGATTCAAAAGCAGGAGAGATAGACAAAGGAGGAGAAGAGACTCCATGACTCAAGAAGAAGAGCTGAAGATAGGAAGGAGGGAGATAAGAAAAGCTGTAATAGTTCAGGAAAAATAGAGAGCAAGAGAGGGAAAATGGTAGAGGATGATAACAATTAGTAAAAATAAAAAAAACTTATGCTACTGCATTCTTACTTTGTAGTACGTCAAGTGCCACTATGTGGCGGGGTACTTGCTAGCAACTGTTAATCTTGGACAAATTTTTACTATCAAAACCTGCTATTATTTGGTCGTTTACACAGTATGAAATGGTAGCCATCGAATGAAATAGTTACACCACGGCAATTCAGAATTATCACTAGATAAACACCCTCTCTGGGCTGGAGCGATAATTCTCAAAACCAATGGTTTAATTATTATATACATGATATAAACCATGCGTTTGAGGAATTATCGCTGATAACCAACCCGATCCTGAGGAGGAAGCCCTAGGGAGAGGGCGACTATCTAGCAATAATTCCAAACGTTGCCGCCGTGGTTGCAAATACTTTAAAAGATGACAGAATGTTGTTGTTTTGAGGGGAATATAGTTCGATGACCCGACTATTCCATAAATCTCTGTAATACAAACTACTCTAGCGGAGCCCTGGATCACAACACCCTGCCCCTTCTTGTGCAAAACAAAACAAAACAAAATTGTCTTATTAAATATCAGTTCACCTAACCATTTCATTTGCCTATTCCTGTTGAAAATTCTGCCAGGACGTCAAAGGTATATCTTGAAAAATCTTCACTGATCCAGTGCTTCTGGCATGCTCTATGTTGTACTATTTCTTCTTCATACAATCCTAGACCAAATAAATAACATATCCACTCTATACTAAGCCACATCTTCCTAACTTACTGCTACTTGTTGCACAGTTAAGCCAGTATCATCAGCAGCTTCTTCCAACACATGCATATGCTTCACTGAAACACCCACCACCCATCCAGCTTTGAATAGAGCGTTTAAAAGGGGAGGCTGAGCAGCACTTAATGCTTTCCCCCTCTCCTTAAGTTCTACCCTTCTGAAGTCTGCAGCTCATCGCTATCGCAGCTATATCCAACCACGCTCCGTTCTACTAACTAAGGCTTCCCAAACGCAAAAAGGAGCTCACTACATGGGTGGAAAGGCCGTAGGTCAGAGAGAGGTGTGGCTTTAATCGGCACTTTTCAGTTCAAAAGTGATATAAAAGTGCCAGGTTTTTTTAATCACATTTGAATGGAAAAGTACCTGAACCGGGTATCGGGGATGTTTTGTTTTTTTTGTTCTTTTTTTTTTTGTTTGTTTTATTTTTTTGTTTTTTTTTTGTTTTTTGATACGTGTCACCTAATGTTTCAATCTGCAAAGCTAATACATCACTGTGTGGCAGGTTACTTCAATCTATACAATAATGAATGTGATAGACAAGACAACATATATATCTCATAGCATGCAGCTATGTGACATATAAGTTTCTCTTGTTAATCACTGTCTTGGAATACAAAACTTAATGTGTATTATTTTTTACATTAGTTTACACATAAGATTTTCAAAATGTATAGAAAGCTATCTATTAAGGTAAACACGGGTATCTATTTAGAGTTCATATTTAGCCTTTAGCACAATAGCTAGTTCATTCTTTTTTTACTTCAATGAGTATTGCTTAGATTATTTGTCCAAATATATAGTTATTATCTGAGTGTGCTTGGCAGTTGGATACAGTTTCATTCTAGCCTCTACATCAAATTTGGAATTTACTTAGTGTACTCACACACACTCACTACAAATTTACAAGTACATGTATATGTAAAGTACCCAAATACTTTTCCAAGTATTTTGCCCTATGTCTAGTATGTACATACATACTAAACTTAGCACAGAGAAAACATGGATTACATCCAGCTGGTTTATTTTGAGCATGTTTCCCTGGTGCATAGCTATACTTCAAGGATCCCAATAAGTAAGGATGGATATAATGGAGGATGACCCTTACCCTATTCCTCCTCCCCCTCTCCCCTACTCTATTCATCAATATACATAGCCCCTTCATAGTGTTTCTTTGGGCTATTATGGCTCTAGCTTGTATTAAGCTTATATTCTTGGAGAACCAGGAATCACGTTGAGTGAAAAAAATAATGTTACATTTACAAAAACAACAACAACAACAAAATGAAACAAGAAAAACATAGTAACTAAAGTTTTAATCATCAGAATGGGATGCAGCACAAAAGAAGAAAAGCAATACACCAAATATAACAAATAATATGGCTGCAAGTGCAACACCCACAGCAACAATTATGGCACATACTACAGATACAATTGCAATAATCCAGATTGCTGCAGTAAGTGAGATTCTAAAATTAATTATAACAGCAAAAAAATAATACACCAATTCAAATATCAATATCCATGGCTGGTTGTTTCGTTGGCTGCTATCCAATAGAGATAGAGAAACAAATACCAGAAAGATGCTTAAAAAGACTAAAAATGTTACTGACAAAACAGTTAATGGCGCAGACACAAAAGAATAAAACACTCGGAGTGAGAAATATTTTTTTACCTTCGAGTGTTGTTCTTTAAGTTTGACAAAGCATTTGGACTTCTCAATTTCAGATGATTGTTCTGTGATGTTAACCAACAACTCTTCTGTGTTATAGCAGTCAGTAACAAAGTAAGAAAGAATGCCAATAACTGGATTGAAATAACCCAGAACAACAACTGTCCAGAACATCCAAGTCCCATAATACGCTGTAGAACGTCCAAAATGAACTCCAGCTGCTACCCAGATTAGTAAAAATGTCATCATTTGAAATATTAATTGCAATATTATGTGTGTGTATATCCTGGGGAAGTAACAATGTTTGAAGCAGCAAAATGATTCACAACATAGCTTACTTCTTTCTTTGCAATTCTTTTCACCATAGTTTTGAGGTAAAAATAGGCTTACTATAGACCACAGGGACACTCCCACTACTACAACTCGACCTAAATATACTAGAACAAAGTATATTCCCAGAAACAGTATAATATAAGTTCCTTCAAATTTCCTATAATTGAAGTCGAGTACTTCATGGGTGGGGTCCGCCGCATATTTCAGGGCGTGACAAATGAACATCGGATACAGGAATAAATCGATTGTAATGAAACGTAATTTTGAAGAGATATAAGTGTACTTGCTCCAATGGATATTATTACGAGAATTCATTACATCATCCAAGGTTACTTCATTCTTTGTACCCCTGTTTTCATTAGCTGTTTCAATCCCATCGTCTAAGTTAGTAATGCGTCCTTCGTCCACTTCTATGTCACTTCCATCGTCTACGTAAGTAATGCGTCCTTCGTCCATTTCCAAGTCCTTGCGGGGGGCGGCTCTAGGGTCGACGTACGAGTCCGAGTTCAAGTAAGAGCAATACAGAACAAACCGCATTGTCATGCGCGCTGCTGCATCAATAGAAGAGTATATGAAGAAAAGAAGAGAAAAACTTAATCTTGTGTAGTCATAGTTTGTTCTATGCCCTCTAGAAATAAATCCAATTGAAAAACCAAAAAGAACAACTGCACATAAAAAGTGTACAGTTATCCAGACGTCTTCAGATGGCTCATTGACCTTTGCAAACACACTCCAAGAAGTTTTACACCCTTTTTCCTTGGCTGACTGTAGCAATGGCGTTGGTAAATGCTTGTATTTTTCTGGGAGGCAGTCAAAATGTTTGTAACATCCTTCAGGAAGAACAGGACGCTCCTTAACATTGTATGACATAGAAGACATTTCGAAATCTATACACCACACTTAAGACGGTTAGCTTTTATTAATTGCTAAGCTCGCGCATGCTCTATAAGTTAGGAGTGCGCCAATCGGCACAACTTGCCACCACCACCTTGAAATTAAGTAGGAAGCCAATAAACTTCATAAAACTTGTATGTAATATTTTTAATGTAATCCAGGTAAAAAAAATACCAGTGTGTTTAGGTGTGTGTGTGTTTAGGTGTGTGTGTGTGTGTATGTTATTGAAGAGTGTATATACATTATCATGGTGCACTGTAAATAAAACTGCTTAAAGTGTACATGGTCATGATACTATATTAAATAACTAATAATTGAGGGCCATATGTGCCTGTAGATTTGTATTATCTGAATGTCATAAGAAGTGTTTTTAATGATTGTACAAAGTACTCCTAATTTAATCAACAGCCCACAATATAGACAAAGCTTACTAATATGGCAAATTCATAAGTACTACTTGACTTTAACAATAGTTGTTGCTGAGCTAAGGTTATAGGTGATATCATACAGGTGTTCAAACGTGTAACGATTGTTTAAAGGAGCTAGAGCATTAAATATGCTAAGCTAAAATAATCAAAATCATGGGCAATTACTTGATATTTTCTAGAAACAGTTTTTACCCAAGTCCAAACAAGCAATTTAGATTTTATCACTTAAGGAATTCTTGAAGAAAGACACAACATGTTGTTGACAGCAACCCATTTATTCTCTAAAGGGAGTGAATGGCTATTACAAGGATATAAAATGTGGGTGTGCCATGATATTGATGATATTCATATCCTTCTGGGTTTTGTCCAGGTCTTATTGGCAAGTATACCACCCCTTTGAAAATTGACTTTTAGGTATAGCAGCAAACTTCATTGCATGAATGTGTTTGTAATGGTCTATATGGGGAGGATATGGTGATTAGTCTGTGATAGCATTATACAATTCTGAGAATTGAGGCTAAACACCCAGACTGGTATGTTTAATAATTTTGCTACAAAAAGTAAGAGCAATACAACACAAACTGCATTGTCATGCGCGCTGCGGCATCAATAGAAGAGTATGAAGAAAAGAAGAGAAAAACTTAATCTTGTGTAATCATAGTTTGTTCTATGCCCTCTAGAAATAAATCCAATTGAAAAAGCAAAAAGAACAACCGCACATAAAAAGTGTACAGTTATCCAGACGTCTTCAGATGGCTCATTGACCTTTGCAAACACACTCCAAGAAGTTTTACACCCTTTTTCCTTGGCTGATAGTTCCTAGCCCGGCTCCAGGAGCTTTGCTTGCATCGCTCACAGTGCCTGCTTAGTTCACAGGCATCCTGGCTCTGCCAGGTGCACGTGACCGCCTAGCGGCAGCAAGAGAATTTGCATTTTGCATTTTGTGTGTGTGTGTGTGTGTGTGTGTATGTGTGTGTGTGTGTTATTGAAGAGTGTATATACATTGTATCATGGTGCACTGTATATAAAACTGCTTAAAGTGTACATGGTCATGATACTATATTAAATAACTAATTGAGGGCCAAGACCAAGCGTACTAATATGGCAGATTCATAAAGTGAGTACTACTTGACTTTTACAATACAGTTGTTGCTGAGCTAAGGTTATAGGTGATATCATACAGGTGTTCAAATGTGTAACAATTGTTTAAAGGAGCTAGAGCATTAAAAATGCTAAGCTAAAATAATCAAAATCATGGCAATTACTTGATATTTTCTAGAAACAGTTTTTACTCAAGTCCAAACAAGCAATTTAGATTCTATCACTTAAGGAATTCTTGAAGAAAGACACAACATGTTGTTGACAGCAACCCATTTATTCTCTAAAGGGAGTGAATGGCTATTACAAGGATATAAAATGTGGGTGTGCCATGATATTGATGATATTCATATCCTTCTGGGTTTTGTCCAGGTCTTATTGGCAAGTATACCACCCCTTTGAAAATTGACTTTTAGGTATAGCAGCAAACTTCATTGCATGAATGTGTCTGTAATGGTCTATATGGGGAGGATATGGTGATTAGTCTGTGATAGCATATATCATTCTGAGAATTGAGGCTAAACACCCAGACTGGTATGTTTAATAATTTTGCTACAAAAATAAATTAAGTAAACAATACCCTCCACATACTGGAACATATGGGCAATATTGAAGATACTTATTAGCTATGACACTTAAATATTATGTAGCACACTTCATACATAAACCATTAAATTGCATGATATTATAGTCCTTGCCCTACTGTGGATCAAAGTTTCAATTTTTTTTCAGAGACTTGCAATTGTTTTGGCAGTCACTATAATATTAATTTACTTTAAGTTGTTCTTTGAAACAGTATGGCACTGCCAATAGCTTTGTATTGTATTAGAATTATTATGCTACCAGTATTTTATAGGGTCATGTGACAGCCACAGAAAATATGTACAGAGCTATTGATGTAGATGAACTTCCGGTCATAGAGAATTGAAACCACACCCAAAATCATCAATTTAAGTCCATAATAATATGCACGTGCACATTTCCTACCAGACTTTGAGTGAAGCCATGGCTAATAGGAAGCTGATATTCTATTACTTGCTAGATCTGTTGCCTCCGTTAATAGTTACTAGCTTTCTTGTGCTTGTTACTTTGGTCATTGGGGTATTTCTGTTTTACGAAGATTGGCGATCTAAAAGAGAAAAAGAGAAAAAGGGTAGCGGGTGTACTGGTGATTGTGATTGTCCTTCGGACAGCAAATGTAGTTGCCGCTGTGAATTACAAAGATTGCCCTGGTATTTGGAAGTTGCTAAAGTACTGAGAAGCAGATATGCCTGGGTACTGAAGCTTTTTTTCTCTTATACCTGGAGTCAGAGAAACAAATATATGGATAAAAACAAAAAAGAGGGAAAAAAAGAAAATGACAGCTCTAAAATCTGCGGAGAAAAAAAAACAGAGGGTTCCAAAAGTGGTGAAGAAAGTAATGAAGAAGGCTCCAAAAACAGTAAAGCAAAAAATGAAAAAGGCTCGAAAAACAGTGAAGAAATAAATAAGGATAAAGATTTAGATCTCGATGGAATAAATTATGAGAACACGTGGATAATAGTGGGGTTTGGATTGGCGGCAGCACTTTGCTTTGGATCTGCGTTTATCACTTTTTGGGATTTCTTTGTAGTTAAATCTCAGCAGGATAACTGTGTACACGGAATAAACTGTTACGCATTTGTTGGTCGGGGGTGGCAGGTTCTCTACGATCTACCCCTCAACTGCACGGAAGAAGAATTCTCTGGGAATGAAAACGCAACTGGTGTGATCTTCTGTTATAATCTTGAAATGGATATTGTTATGGGTTTTTCAGCAGGTGGTGGGTCTCTTTTTTCTTCTGGAGTCGTATTTTTAATTCAAGTAGCCATAATGGTGCGAAACATAGAGTTGAGTAAAAATACTTGCTGCAATAGAATTTTATACCATTTTATAGCTATTGTATTAACAATTGGGCAGCTATGGCAGACCTTGATTCCACTGCAGAATTGGCAATTATTCTTCATTGCTGAAGTCTCTAAATCATTACAAGTATTTATATATATAACATTTCATCTATTGGCCACGAATATTCCTTGGTACGCCATAAAAAAGAATGAAAATGAGGGGAAAAAAGAAGAAAAAGAAGAAAATAATAAATATTGTGAGAACTAATTTTGTACTCTAGTAAAATTTTGAATAATATATATCTATATTTTGAACTACTAATTAATAATTATTATACAACTAACAAAATAATGAAATAAATGAATAAATAAAAAAATAAATAAATAAAAACCCAGCCACAATAAGGCATAAAGCCAGCTAGGAAAAATATTACCTATAACAAATTAAAAAGGGGTGGGGGGGGGGGGGCTTGAGGGGAGGAGGGAAGGCTTATAAGCCTTCGTTTGTGCTTCATTGGCAGGTTTGCATTAACTACAGATGAGTTCTCCGAGACTGTTGAGCTATTTCTTATGGGACTTAATCCCCATATTATTGCTTATTTCAGGATTATTAGTTTTTGCCTGCTGTGTTCTGAAGTATACCCTGAATCCATCAAATGAAGAGTATAAGGTCCTCTTAATAAAAGCTATTAAAGAATATTACTCTAGGGTATGGAAGAAGAAAAGTAAAAATATAACGCTGCCCGAATGTTTAAAGGAAGAAAGGGACATTAATTCAAGCACTTACGCGGTTTATATATTTGCCCTGTGTGCATCGATCAGTTACGTACTTACAGTTATGTGGGATGCCTTTCTCATAACTAGGCAAAGAGATAATTGTGTTGAAGGACTACATTGCTATATTTTTGACGGTCAACCAAATGTTTTGCTACAAAGGCCTCTGAATTGCACTAATTTTGATCAAGAAAATTTTGATTCTGAAAGCTTTTCCATATTTTGCTACAAGTATGCCTACAACTTTACTGGAGTACTAACTGATGCTGGAGGATCCATGGCATTCATTGGGATTGAGTTTTTAATAGTAGCAAGGGTTTTTCGTTTCTTTTTTGAAGAGAAAACTGAAGAAGAGAAGAAAAGTAATTCTGACAAGAAGAAGAAATCAAAAGATGTGGAAAGTACGATGAATACAGGCAATAACCACAAATCAATAAAAACTATATGCCCTAAAGTTTTCTTTATGCTCACAGTCTCATTTGGTGCTATAATTTTTATTTATTTACCAACAATATTATTTAGCTCACTAAAAGTATATCTTTTCTCTGATGTCACTAAGGTTATTCAACACATTATTCTTGTTGCACACATACTTTTAGCATCCTTAATTCCATGGTGTCATATATAAGATTTATTAACTTATTAGAAAACCATTAAAAATTGTAAGGGTTTAGTTCAGTATACCACTAGTCGGTACGTGTCTCTAGCCTTACCAAGTAGTCTCCCGTTTGTTCATGTGAACTTGTCAGGATGTCTATCTGCCATACTTAACTCTGGTTACTAGCAGAGTGCTGCTAAGTTGAAGGTTCCTAGCAGCAATCTTGTGATAATATTAATATTTATAGCATTTACTTATTTAAGTTCTAGGTAACTACGCTGGGAGTAAATTGTGCTAGAAAAGAAAGGGGCTCTTAAGTAAGTACTGTTTCGACCCCCAAACTGTACACGACGTGTTCCGAGGAAGCTATAGCGCGCAGACGATTCAATTTTCTAGTACAGAGTAGCCCAGAATTAAATTAGGGTGGTTAGTACTTCCTGTCGTTTGTAACTTCCTTTTTAATTTCAAAATACGTGCAGGTGATTTCATGAGCCCCCTCGGACTGGCTTCACCCGTGCAGGTCTTAAACCGGGCTCCGGGGCTTGGTGGTTTTAATAGAGGTCAACGCTGCATCTGGCCATCTCCACCCCAGCTCAGACTACTAGCAGTAATGATTTTACCAAGACAGCCAACAGTATATTTTCATTTCGCTCTAGCCGACCTAGTTCCAATATTACTTGTTCTTTTGGTTCTAGGCTTTGGGTTTCTATCGTTATTAAAATTAAGTGTCAGTCAAGTAGTCATTGCATTACTCCAGCTGGTATATTCTTCGTATTTTTCTGAAGTTGGTAAGGAAAAAGAGAAGACTAAATCTGGTGAAAATAAAGAAAATAATAAATCTGGTGAAAGCAAAGGAGAGAAGTCTGAAGCTATTAACGATAAGAGTCACAAAAGTGGTCAAGATAAAGCTAAGACTAAATCTAATGAACTATATTCTAGAGATATTTCGTTTACATCCAATGGCAAGTGGATATCTCTACAGGTCCAGCGTCAAAAAGTGCATTTACCAAGCATTCTAAATGGTTTAGTGTCATTGTTACTTTATTCGGTGTGCGCAACGTCATTTGCTGTCTTTTGGGATGGTGCACTGATTCAGTCAAAGTTTGATAATTGCATCTCAGGGGAAGGATTTAGTTGCTTTCCGCGCAACAGTCGCCTTACCGACGCACCTGTGAACTGTTCCAGTTACACTGAAGATGTGGTTGGCCTTATATGCTTCAAGTTTCAGTGGGATGTTAGTAAGGGGTTAGCAGACGCAGGTGGCATAGTCAATGCAGCAACATTGGTATTGGTCATTACAGTTACCATAATTTTGACAATCAAAACAATTCTGACTTGGTTAATAGTCTGTCTAGGCTATACAAAACACCCAGATTGCTGCTGCCGGTGTAGCTTCAAAAAAAGATACTTCAAACGGATTGAGTCCGCCGTAATAACTACGATGTTTGTCTTCCAAGTAATTGCTATACTAATATCCGTAACCGCCGTCCTTCTAGTATTGGGAATTGGTCCTCTCTGGAATTACTTCCGCCACGACTACGCTAGGATGATGAAAATCCTGTGCTTTTTTCTTACAATATTCATATTATTATGTATTCCATGGTATATCTGTTACATTGAAGATGTCTCCGAGGAGGATAAAGCCAAGCAAAAAAATGGACAACTCTAATTGGAAATTGGTGTTTTAGTATACTATTTTTGTGCTGACTGATTTTTTTTTTTTTTTTTTTTTTTTTTTTTTTTTTTTTTTTTTTTTTTTTTTTTTTTTTTTTTTTTTTTTTTTTTTTTTTTTTTTTTTGTTCATTTTTTATAGCTATATGTGCAGTTTGCAAATTCGATATGACAGGCACATTATTAAAACTAATGCAAGCAAGAAGGAGCCAAAAAAATACATCCACCCCTAAACCCATCGCAACGTGAGAAAGGGTCTGGTTAACTAACATAGAAGCATGCAAATTGGACTGGGTAGAACAATAGATGGAGAGGCGGTAACGCGGGGGGTGGAGCACCTCGGCTGGAAGTTACCGCAATCTCCTAGTTAGCTGACGGTGCAAACACAACTCTGTCTACATCACAGTTGATTCCACGTTGTGATTGGTAAAGGGTCTGGTGGGCTAAGGTTAATGGGGAGCTCCAGTGTGCAATGGGAAAGGAAGCTTATTAGGGCAAGTATGATGCATGCTTAGTTTATTTGTTTTTTCCAGTCATGCAACTGCACAGATAATATAAGTATTGCTAACAATAATGTGCAAGCCTGCATTTGCAATATAGTATAATTTCTGCAACAATTAGCTAGGTCAGGATTGGGTGACATTGAGGATCGTAACTTTTACTAAATGTTTTTTTCTTTCTATTTTTATGTAGCTAGTTTATGTACTAACTTCAAAGTTGTACTTGCACTTTACTTGGAGATGCATTCAGACAAAAGAGCAATAGAGTATTCTTCACTCTAATCAATATGACTACAAAGATAGCATTTGATGTCAATTATGTAATTTAAAAAGCCTAGGACACTATGTGAAGCCAGTTAGCTATCTAACAACCAATGTTTAAAAAAAAAATCATCAAACATACATACATATGGCAACTATATTGTAAGTTGGATTTGCAAACTAGCTATGGCTAACTGTCTAATCGTGTTCATCTTTGTGTCTATGTTATTTACTGACTGATTATAATTTCCAGCAGCAAATACATTCCCAAGCATGAGCAGTAGACTAATTTCAAAATGGCCACACTGACACTGCTTCATTAGGTCATGTTTCTGTTCCAGTTTGTCTCTCATTGTCCTGAGAACTACTATCATCATCAGGAGTGTCATTTAAGGATTCAGTAGAGGTATGGCTCCAATTCCCCACCAGAGCTCATGTTGTTGTTTTTTGACGATCATGAGAACTTCTTCAAAGTTGTATCAATGTATGCTTTCAAATAACAATTATCACTATCTGACTGACTAGAGTACAAGGTGCGTTTTCCAAATGACATCACACAAGCTATATCCAATTCATGCAGGCAATTAGAGGTCAAACATAGGGCAAAATTTAAGTCCAAAAAAATAATATTGAATAAATTTGTGACTGGAAAAACATCAAAAAAATGTTTGGTGACTTTAGGACACCATAATAAACATTTTCAACAAGAAAAACAAGAAAACTAATTAAAAACACCACAGTCTCCCTTTAAAATGTGCATGTCTTCTTTGATGTTGCCATTTTGATATTTTCACACCAAGTATCATTTTTTGCACTATTTTATATCTATTTTATGAAGTGCTCTTCTGCAATAAATGTATTTCAAAAAGTTCTCTAAATTACTCAAATATTATGATAATATCAATTAAATAATGTTAAAAATTGCAAAATGGTAAATTCTGTAGATGTACAGCATTTTATAATGCTTTCTTCAAATAATTTCTGTTCATTGTTATTTTGCCTCAATAAACTACTGGGTGAAAAATTCATGAATGGAATTGCTGGGGTGCTTAAATTTGGTACACATATAGAGCTCACCACCCCATGACAATCCTATAGAAAGATTGCTGTTCTGCAGCATTTTAGCCATTTGTGACCAATATAAAAGTTAATGGAATATAAAGTAAGAGCATAGTTGTAGTTTGTTTTCTCTAGAGAATAAACAATTTATTTTATTATCATCAGTTCTAGTGATTTAGGTCCTCCAAGTCTTCTGTAGCTGTCAATACCAGTTGTTTTCGATCTTGGCCTGTCAGGTATTCCACCAAGTTACCTGCATGAAGTACAAATGGGTGGGGGGGACAAATACTGCTTTTGTCCCCCTCAATAATTCTGATCATAATTTATACTGTATTCACACTATTGTCAAAAGTACTGCGTGTAAAAATTATAATGTGTAATTAGCTACTTTGTACTGTGCCATATTCCTTCACACAATTATCAATATTATGAAGCACCAAAGGTACGAACTCCTTTACAATATAATCTCCTTCCAAAAATGAGGCATCAATATAACTCCAGCAATGACAATACTCACACTACAGTTGCTGGATCATCATTACTGCACAGCAAACTCACTTTCTCCTTAATTCCTGGATCATCCTCATGCCGATGAATGTAGTGCAGTTAAGTAGCCTACTGTTAAACTTCAGAGGTATACGGGGATTTTTTCAGAAACATTTAAACTTTTTGAACACACTCCTCGTCCTTCCTTGGAACAGCATCAGTTGAAAGATCTTCCAGCTACATATGGAATCTAGGAGCTTGAACAACCATTAATTATACGCACTGAGTTATTTACTGGATGCAACACAATAAAATTCTATAATGACATTCACGATCATGTGACATCTATAGAAATAAACTGTGTGGACATCTGCTCTTTGCATTCTTCAGATACTTGAGCAAAATTTAAATCACAATCTATTACGTGAACCTAATCAACATCCTCTTGTACCCCGGCTGTATTTTATACTTTCCAATACATACCTCTTCCCTCCCAGTTCCAAGGTGACAGGTGTGAGGTTCTCGGCAGCATGCTTCATGACAATCTTGCCCACTTGAGTGGACCCAGTGTAGAAGATGTAGTATAATCTCTCCTTCAATAATGCCTGCCCAACATCCACCTCACCAGGTACTACTACATAGCAATCCTACAAAAGTCACGTTACATCATGTGACAGTACGAATATGTAACATTATTGTATCATTCCTATGGCTAATAAGTGATTGATCTCCTAAAGTTAATAGAATATAAAGTAAGAGCATAGGTGGGAACCCTCAGCGCTATTAAACACTACCTAGCTATTACACTATAATCTCCTTCCAAAAGAACAAGCAATCTTTTAGCTATTTTAATGAGGCATCAATCTGGAGCAACGAAAATGGTACATGGCTAACACTGTCTTCATAAGAGAAGAAGCTAAACTAGCCAGAAACACTCATCGGTAAACATTTTCAATGTGAAACTTCACTTCTTTCAACTCCGTTAACTTCCCTGAGCATAAAGCAACGCTGGCTGCAAGAAATTATTTGCTCACGCGATTATGGCGTGACGATAGGGGGCGTTACCCACAAAAGCTGGTGCTTGCGCGGTGCTGAAAACTTCACGTTTTCTCAACAATTATCCCGAAATTAAAAAAAAAGTAGCACAATAAAAGGTCCTAAATCTTGTCCTGAGTAAGTTCATACCTACATCAACTGTTAATTGTCAGTAATCTCCAAAATCAGAGCGTGACAGACAGACAGACAAGATGACTACTATAACCCTCTCGCACATGCGCGCTGAGGGTTAATGATTGCATAAATTTTGATTTAACACGTGACTCAGCTCACTACTTGAAGAAAAAAAAGAACAATAAAACAACACAACATTATATTAAAATGGATCAACTATACAGATCTACCACATTATAATACCATAACAGTGGTATAGAAAGATGTTTCAGTATGGGTGGGGGGGGGGGGGGGGACCCAAAGGCATTTTT
>WLWI01000841.1_pt1 | contig 27003 bp, 20 predicted proteins | sample 6701501 | NCBI WGS metagenome assembly WLWI01 (sample SAMN12718690, study PRJNA515312) | sponge metagenome | isolation source: marine sponge | host: Mycale hentscheli | place: New Zealand: South Island, Marlborough, Capsize Point | collected 2014-11-01 | reverse complement strand
TCACCCCTCCCCCTCCCCCTCCCCCTCCCCCTCCACTCCCCCCCCCCCCTCCCCTCCCCCCACCCCTCCCCCCCCCCTCACCCCTCCCCCTCCCCTCACCCCTCCCCCTCCACTCACCCGTGCACGTGCATCCATATCTTGTGTTTGTTGCACACGGTCCTAATGGCCGCCATGTCCTCTATGTGACCTGCCATGGGAGTGCCTGCATACGCAATGACCATTACCGGCATTCGACCAGCTTCCAAATCCTCCTCCACTAGACTCTCCAGAGCATTCACATCCTGAAATGTATGTGTGTGCAAAACATGCACATGTGCAATGAGAGGAGTGTATGCGCACACAGTGGAAACATGTGTGCATGTGTGTACACATGTGTAAAAGAGGACAACATGATGTGGCAAAGATGATATAGGAGAACTAGGAAGAGTCCTTGAGAACTCACCATAGTGTTAGAAGAACTTTCAGTGCTACATACTAGAAATAAAAACAAGAAATAAAACACACCATGTGGAGAACTGAACTTCCAACCTCAACAGCACTCCACAGAAGGAGCCATTAAACTATGTATTGAAGTCATTTAAGTCATTAACACTTACATTCAAACAAGAAACACTTTCACACAGATCGTATCACATTAGTAGCTGGAACTATATTTAGAATCATTCACACTTAAGCAAAGTTGTTCATGGTTCCACTCACTCTGTGTATGTCTATGGTGTCCTCGTGTATTGTCTTGTTACTACCTCCTGCCAATTCAACTTGTGGGTAGCTACAGTTTGACAATTCAGTATCACTTGCCACAGAAGTCTGGTGGTAGCAACTACTAAACTGCTGCACCAATAGTGAGAGTTACAGAAGCTTGCCAACCCCAGACAAGAATACTGCAAATTCCCACACACCAGTTATAGTTATATTACACTATTTATTTCACTCCTTTACTATTTAGATATATAAATGTATACATGCACAACCAAACACAATTATGCAATAAGGCCTTAGTGAAATTATTTCTAGTTGAGTAACGTATCTTTGATTATAATATTATTTTATACTACTGACTTGAATCATGCACGAACAATTAAATTTAATAACGATGGTGTAGGTTGTTGTTATGCTCTAACGATTTTTTATTTAATGTATGCAGACCTTCAGGACTGGAGAAGTGCCACCTGTCAACCTTACAATTAAGAAACTATCACTACATCCCTACTTTATTAGATATCAACAAAAGAGAAGACAGAATGGAGGTGTCATAAAGGACAGCCCCTCCCACTCAACTGTGAAACCATAACTAGGAAACAAACACTATCTCTCACCTTGCCGACAGGAGTTGAGTGAAATTCCAAGCTAATGACCAAGGCAAAGTAAAGTAGCACATGGAAGACAGTACAAGGCACACACAAACACGCATCAATATAATATACATAGGTAAGAAAAGAAATACTTGAAACACTCACTGTTCCACAAAGATTATTGCAGTCTGTGGCAAAGCCTGCCTCACTAACGTAGAACACTGGAGGACTGGACACAAGAATGGAGGAAGGTGGATTAAAACATGGAAGACAAGGAGTGGGGAATAATGGAGTGAGAGCAAAGAAGAAGAATACTGGAAATGGATGTTGTTGTTGGAGAGGTATTACTCACTTGTCATGAAATACTGCTGCTCCTTTGAGTGCATACTGCATGTACTTCCAATACAGAGCCATTTGAGCAGCTGCAAAATCAACACACAAACACACACTAACACTGGGAGAGTCCAACTCTCTCCTACACTTTAAATTACTCTGTACAAATGCATACATGTGCATACACACATACACACACACACACACACACACACACACACACACAGACCTCTAGTAGTGCCTTCCTTGCGGTCATCATGATAGAATGGAGTGAGCTTCTTTCCAGTGAGCCTGAAAATACCAAATGCAATGGAACAGACAAAACAACAGAACTACATAATGTGTTCATCTACAGTCTCAATCTATGGCAGAGGACAAGAAAGAAAGATGTGTGCAGCTGTGATGACTGGACCACCACCATGAAATCACACACACAAACACACATACATTAAATATACAAACATACATACTGGACACAGTAAACTATGTACTGTTACTAAAGAGGGAGGGAGGGAGGAAGAGGGGATGCTGAATAGGTAAAATGACACATGTCATTCATTCATGACTGTCTCATGTCTTACTAATATTCAGGAGATGTGGCAATCGCTGGTGGAAGCCAATCAGAGCATCCCATCCTAAATCAGAGCTAGATTATATGTACGTGTTTAAACCTTCATTTGAGAGGGCAGTGTGTTAAGTGATAGGAATAAGACTATCTTATAAATTGCCATTGCATAGCAACAGCAAATACGAAGCCAGAGTTTCTTCCATCGTAGTAATTATTAGAAGTGTGGTTCTAAAGTATACTGTGTTTCACAATCATAGCTGTACTGATCCCACCACTACCCCCTCCCCCCTCTACCTCAACACACACACACACACCATCTATTCCACCAACTGCCACGCCCACCATAGCTACCTGAAGATGGTCATGATAGCCTTGGTAGTGTGTTGGTTGAGAATCCTTGATGCTTTCTCTAACTCTGCCTGGTCTAGTGCCGCCATTAGGTATGCTGCCAGACTCCGCGCCAACACAACCAGGTGAGTGCCACCTGCTCGCAGAGAAGTCTTCGGACTACAAACAAACAGATAGATACACAAAGAGAGAGAAATTGAGGGAAAGAGAGTAAATTAAAATGGAGGAGAGCAAGCAAGAGTCATTAACACAAGCATTTCATCATTTCTTTACAGACCGTGCTTGGGAATAGATATAACTAGAGACTAAGCACATGTTAGGGAGAGGTGAATTTTCTTTGTTTTGTTTTGTTGTTGTTGTTGCCATGACGATATAACCAGTAATGTATGCACAATCTATGCACTTGACACCTGGTCCTCCTAGTTGCATACATTTTGTTGCTAGTGCCTCATACATTCTTCCAACTTTATCACCAGCTAAACTACATGGTACTCCTTACACTTCATTCTCTTCCATCCCATTAATGCTACACACATACATCCACACACACACACACACACACACACACACACACAATTTCTCCTTAAGCCAACAATTTACCCTCCTAGTGACAACTACCTGGCTCTCAACAACTTCATAAGAGCTGAGTCAGCATCCTACTGGTGTCAGTGATATAAAATTTATTTTCATTGCCATAAATAAAATTTGCCAGTAGAATAATAATTATTGCTCTCTTGTGCTCTCCTGCTAATGAATAGTGTTACTTAAATGGACAGATTGAAATTAGTTTCGACACATAAATTTTACTTCAAAAAGTGTGAATACAGCTGCCGGAATTACAGTTCCGTGTCTTACATCTCATTTAAGCGAAGTAGATATCTCAGCTTCCCCAGCACTTCAGCAAGTTCTTGAGCTCTGAATTAATACAAATTCAAAATTTCTACATAATTAACTGTACTGGGTAGAGAATAATGATATTATACGAAATATTTCCAAATTCCTGGCAAACATTTGTTCAGACCTAGAATTATTCACTTACCCTGGTTGAATAGCCAGAGTGGTTGGACTAAAGTAGGCACACAAATAAAAGAATTGCCAGTGATACACATATACCTTGATGTGCTTCAAATAGATATTGGAAGCAAAAATTATTATAAATACCTTTCGTGACTTTCAGGTGGATGCAGTAAAGATTCTAGCCATTTTTGGGCTATTGCATTTAACTCCTGCAGGAAGAAAAGGATCAAAATAGCCAACAGAAACCGCACCAAAGGACACTGCAGACGACTAGCTAAACCTAAAGATATCTAATTCGCATGCTTTTCTTGATTTTTTACTCACCGACTGATCCATTAATTCCAGGGATTTAATCCCTAAAAGTAATTAATTCTTCTTTGACTGTCACTTTCAGCTGGACTATACTCCGCTCCTATCCCTCTTCTTCGGGTTTTCTAAAGCTAACGATCATTACCTGTCGCCGATAAGGAACGCCCATCATGTTAAGGGTGTGGTCAAATGTTATTTTAACGCGTATTTATTGTAGCAAAGAAGGTGTGATACTTAGTTAAGAGGTAGTGTTGACGACGACTATTACAAGACCCTTTGCAAAATGTCCAGACGAGAGGATACTTTATCTGGACTGGAGAAGTGGTGTGACAGAGACTTTCTGCCGGAAGGCTGTACTGCTGTGCATGTATCTGTGAATAACAACAACCCTAGTGCACTGTGCTACCTGATAGATCTCCATTGTCCTCAAGAAGTGGAAGGATTGCTGGAGGCTCCTGACAATCACGGCAGGACACCACTTGGCATTGCCCTGGAGTTGGGTCGCTTTGAATCTGCCACAGTTCTCATCAGAAATGGGGCCAGACTAGATGTTCCCATCAGCTACTCATCCGGCCACCTGCAGCTCTGCAACCTGCTGGAAAAACCTCCGTACCATTCGCTGGTGTATGCGCTGATGAAGGAAGGCATTAAACTGGCCATAAATAGAAGTCTAGTGCGAACTGTGCTTCTCTCTGCTGTGCAGACAAGAGATGAGCAGTTGCTTTCTGCAGTTTTAGAAGACTATGAAATTGATGCAAATGGAAAAGATTGGTTAGGATCATCCGCTTTGCATTATGGCAGCCATAACGGCCATGCGTCCTTTGCACGCCAGTTGCTCAAGCACAATGCCAGTCCATTACTCCAAGACTCTAGGGGGAAAACGCCATTGCATATAGCCAGTGCTCGAGGCCACTTGGATGTTGTATGTGAAATATTAACAGCTAGCTCTGAATCCTCGTTTGAGCTTGATGAGGTCCTCAATGTTCAGGACGACTCTGGGCGTACTTGTGCCCATTGTGCCCTCTACTGCAAGCAGTTTGAAGTTGTGGTTCACCTGCTGAACAACTTTGCTGCTCACTTGGACTTTAATCTTCGAGATGCGAGTGGACACACCTTACCCGGCCTCTTATTTTACTTCCGCTTTCACATGAATGTCCTGCCCAAGTCTGTCCAGCTCACCTTGCTGTGCCTGTCAGCCGAGGAGGTCTCCTGGTCGTTACACGTGGCAGCCAGTGAAGGAGATTTGGATTTATTGCAACACACCCTTGAAGCATCTCAGATATCGCTGGCTTCACTCGACTGTTTTGACTTTGCAAATATGACTCCTCTCATGTGGGCGTCGAGGTGCGGCCATGTTGGAGTGTGCCAATCGCTTGTCGAAGGAGGAGCCGACATCAATCTGGCAGACAACCACGGAGTCACTGCACTGCACCATGCGTGTTATGGCAACCAACTCAGAGTTGTTGAGTATGTGCTCTCCATAAATCACTTAAATGTGGGTGTGGTTTTCGATACGTTGCTCTGGAACTCATTCTCGGCCGAGCTACTAGAACTGCTTGCGGAATTCTTTGCAAGTGGGTACAATCTCCAGAAGCCAAGCGAGTGGAGAAGATGGCTGTTCATGGCTGCTGGCAACATCAGCATGACTAAGAGCCTGTTTTCCGCGCTGGTCAAGGCCATATGTCCTTACGATTGGCTGAAGCAGCTGTCCAATGACGATGTGAAGGAACAGTCATCACCTGCTGCTACCGATGGTCTCCCTAGCAACCACTGCTATTTGCCATCTTACGAAGTGCATTGGAGCAAGGTAGAGCCGTATATCAGCAAGGCTAAGAAGAAATTATCAGAAGATTTTATAAAAATGAAATTTAAAGTCTCAAGAAGAAAAGGTGATAGTGGAAAGATCGAGCAGCCGTTTACTGGCTTGGGAGCTTCAAAGAGAAAGTTCCAAGTGAGCAGGGATGAAGGCAGAGGCAACTACTATGAATTAATGAAGTTCAAGAAAATGAGAATGAGGAGAAAGATCATTAAGTCTTCAGTTAGAAGTGGTGGTGAAACAAGAAATGCTACCATTTCTTACCCTCTGCATGAGGCTGTGAGGCATGGAAATGCTGAAGTGGTGGATTATATCTTAGATCAAGCGGAGAATGAATCGAGAGCTGTCCATAAGCTGTTATTGTTCCAGGTCGAAGAAACCAGCGGCCTTTTCTTAGTGGAGCTGATGGCTGCTAGACGTGAGAAGTTTGTGCATCATCTAACTCCGTCTGTGGTGGAAGAGATGGGCCGGAGGCTGGGCTACGGTCTTCCCGGTCACATGACTTATGCACAGGCTCTTATGCATTACCTCATAACATCATCGAAGCCAGCGACGTTTAAATACGTGGATTCCAAATATAAGCGCTCTCTGACACCACTGGACTTATGGTATGTTTTAAGTAATTGATGTAAATAAATAGTTTAACTAATTTAACGGACATGATCTCTATTGTGCATAGCTCAGCATAATTGATTTTGTGTCTGATTTTATTTAGGAACACATTTAGTGCAATAAGAAGTTATGTAGGCATACTACTAGGGTTAGGGGAGTGAGTGTTAGAACTTCATTTGCAAATGGTGGTCCTAGTACTAGCGCAACAACCATGCCACTTGTATTGTTGATCTGCAGGTCACCTGCCTATCGGAATACAGTATTCCATCAGTACATTGTGGCTGCGGACCTAGCAGCAGGTATGACTGTATTGTGACCTGTGTTTTATATTTTTAATTATAATAATAATTATTATTATTTGTTATATAGATGATGTCTGTGATGATCCATACCAAATGCCTTCTGAACATAAACAGCAATTGCTATCGGCACTGCTGGATAGGTACTAATTGTAAAGTGCACAATTTGCTTGTGATGACAATTCCTTTGCTTTATTTGTGTGTAGAGAAGGCCTCCCGGACGCGAGTGTCTATAACGACCAGAACTACACATCTCTTCTTTATGCTGCTGCTAGCCTGAAGTGTGTGTGGGCGGTAGAGTTGCTTGTGGAGCTTGGAACCCCGGGAATTCTAAATGATGCAATTCTCGGAAACTTTTGGTAAGGGATGGATGATGTAAATATGTACGCTAAAGCATTGCCAAGAATATTGCTAGGTTATTTATTTATTTATTTGTTTGTTTATTTTTTGTTTGGCTAATTCACGTCACCTAGTGATATTTTTGTGTCTCCAGGTGTATTTAAATTAGTTGACATCATCAGGTGACATTTTTGAGGTGGTATTTTATAAAATTAGACACTATTAATTGGATAACAAAATATGAATGAGCTTTTTAATCAGTAGGGCTGAAATACTTGAAATTGATTTAAATGTTCCAGTTATTGTATTATTGTTTTGTAATAGTAGTAGTAGTAGTTGTTGTTATAATTGTGGTGGTGGTGTGCTTACGTTAGTTCACTTGACTGTGAGCTCAAATTTGATTCTGTTAAAGTGGGCTACCAATAGACTCTCCATATATTTAGTGAGATAGTTAGTAAGCGTTCTGAGTAGTTCTTGTGTGTGACACTTAGTGAGAAACAAACTTACGGAACTACTGCCCAAAAATTGGGAATTAATTCCTAATTTTTTAAAATTATTATTATTATTATTATTATTATTATTATCATTTCATATTTTTTACTGGTCTTAAGTTTTATTTTAAAAAACAAATGTTCCAACCGCATTTTACAACCAAATCACACACTGATGATAATTTTGTAAATTTTATGATAGTGAAAAATGCAATATATGGGAATAATATTTCCCTTTACCCAAAGATGCAATCTTATTTTCTTGGGACCATACAAAAGTTTGTATCAAGCAATAAATGAACTGGAAAAATTTTTTTTTAAATCTTGTGCTGCTGTATTCTCTTTTCAAATCTATTCATCTTTTTTTTCTTATAATAATAATTACAAAATATAATTGTATTGAGTAGCTAATTAAAGCACGTCATGATGACAGAGCTTGGGATAGTCCAGATGAGTGAGGTTTTCAACTTCCAAGTTTCTGGACTGATCAAACTATTTTAATGGATTGCATTTGTCCTGTATAGTTTTATTTTACTAGCCAAGAACTTTAACCCATCAAAGGTATTTGGCTGTGAGTCACAAAGTGTCATACCATCAACTATATTTGTTTTCCAACTATCCGATATGGAAGCCTCAGTAGTGCCACCTTCAGTGCTTCTGTGTACTATAGTCAAGCCATCACACAGCCTTACTGAAATATAAGTTGCTATAGAGTTACCTTATCAAATACAAAGGTATATTAAATGAAGATTGTGACTAAAAAAGTTGAAAATGATACTAGATGATACCAAAATGAAGTACAAGTTAGGAACCAGCATTAGGTTTGGGATTGAGGGCTACACTGAAGTAATCACTTATTAATTTTGTAATTCTACATCCCACTGTAGGGTGAAATCCTTAATTAAATAACATCGAAGAAGTGATATAGAAATATGAAAGTTTATTGGAGCGGCCCTAACTATAGCGTTTACATTATTTAAAACATTTTTGCTTAATTTATGTTGTTGTTTGTTTGTTTGTTTTGGCTACATTTACTGTACTAGATGAACTAGCAATAAGTCTATATATCAACTTACATGATTTAGAAGCTTTCTCAATCGGTCTCACAAAACCAAGCATCACAAATTCATTCACTCCTGCACATGCCCACTGCAAGGATATTAAAACTACTCGCAAGTATTGTCAGGGAGATTTTTTGTCTGTTGAGCTAACACATGACACTACAGCTCTGTCTAAACAAGGTCATATACCCTTGGTGGTTGATTAATGTTAAACATGGCATCAATTATTTATGACTTATACCATAGTTGCTGTGGTAACAGCCATGAATTAAAAATGTCATTTTCCTGTGTTATTCCCCTCCAATCGCCTGCGGGAAAAAATTGTACTACAAAGAGAGTTTAGATTGCACACTGAAGAATTTTTGTCTACAAAATAGCGTGAAATGCGCAAATAATATTGACGTATCATGTTTTTTTTAAAGCTATGAAGGAAAACCTAATTGTTGTTGTTACTTTTACTTATAAGAAGCTTTCATTGTGAACGGTTACTCCATCCCTGTATAAAGAACTGACACGTAGAATTATGTATTGGCATATAAAGTCATGTCTTGTGAGCTTCACACTAGATATCATCATTCAATCACCACTGCTTTTGTTTGAAAATGGAAAGGGAATGAAATGCACTTATCTTATTGGTATTTTGGAATCACCCTCGCGGCATTGACTGGACGTATGTTTCCCCTCATAAAAAATATCTGCTCTTTTTATTTTGGTCTTTTACTCTGTTCAAAAGGTAACTATGGTATAAAATAGTTAAACCACGGCAACTCCTGGAATTATCACTAAATAACAGTGGTTATCAGCGATAATCCCTCGAATTCATGGTTTAACTATTAGTGAACAGCTGGTGCTAAAATGGCTGAGTTAGGAAATAGAGCTAGAAACTGAATTGTCACAGACTTGCTCAGAATAGCCCACAGCTGGATCACCATGTTGCTTTTAGTAATTGCAGTCATCCAATAATATGGCATGAGAGGAATAAAAATTTTTGTTTCCTTATTTGTTTTTGTCCATTTAAAAAAATTTTTTTCTCCATATATTGTTATATCGTGGGAAACCCTAAATAGGGAATGCTACCACACTCTGTGGTAAAATGTCTAGAAGTAAAGTTTGCCAGGAAGAGGTAAATTAGTAAATAACACTTGGCTCAAGGAGTTGTTTTATTTGAATGAAGGGCCATGTCCTGATGCAGTCATTGCATTTGGAGACCGGTGATATATAACCCTATACTGAGGTACTCAGTTAAACCTGTAAATTTTAATTTAGGTTTTTGTTTGTTTGTTTGTTTGTTTTGCTGTTACTTAGTTGTTTTTGTTGTTGTTTTTGTTATTCAAACTTGACTGGTACCGTCACACCTTCCTGAACATGCTATAAGAGTTTCTTTATTCTATAGTAATGGTGGTTTGATAAGGGTGTGCTTTTACTTACAAGTAAATTTAAAACTGATTGGATCCACTGCTGTAATTTTGATGGTGACTAAAATTGTATGAATGTGTTTAGGGCACCTATCTGTGACATTGGGAAGACCAGTGATGTGGATCTTATTGAGCTTCTAGTTGGTGAAGCCTCTCGGGATTCTTTAAAGGATGGTCAGGTACAGGAACTGTCGTATGGCCTTCTATTTCTGGTCTCCAGGGATCTATTGCCTTGGGCTGAGAGCTTGTACGATAAAGTGGTGAGTAAGTATGGAAGTCTTTTCTGGACATCTGACCGCGGACCTCGATTGATCTACCTTTCCTACCTGCATAACGGAGCAGGCTTTGGTCAGCGTCTTGTTGTAGACATGCTTCGAACCGTTTGCACGTACTTCTTCTCCAGCCATCCCATCAAGAAAGTCTTTAAGTACCAACAAGCAATGAAAGCTTTCAGCTGTGTTGGATGTGTATTAGCTTCTAAAACATTCAAGACAGAAAGTGTAGCTCAAGATTTGGTTGTGTCCAGACAGATTTTTCTCACCATTGAGCGACACTTACCTTTCTGTTTCTTTCACCATATGTGCATCAATGGTGACTATAACACGCTCAAGCTGATGCTGGATATCTTAAAAGAAGAAGTGCATAACACTTTTTTCATAAATTCTGACACAATGGGTTACCGCCCACTGTTGTTTTCCATCATCAATGGCCATTTTGATATTGTTAAGCTATTGCTTGACAATGGCTGTCCCCTTACCATACCAGGAGATGGTCTTGTGGAGCTCACTGCTGCCGTGCTACACGTAAAGCTCACAAAAGACAAACGTATGCAGTGGAAATCTTTCTTGCCCAAATATTTGCACTACCTATGGCCTGGGCATACAGACTATGTATCCGAGACCTTGGGTAAATATGAGCTTGGAAATGGTGTGTACTGCCGCGATATGGTAGAATACTTGATATCAATATGTGATTTTAAGAGCATTGCTCTAAGTTCAAATCTTGACATCTTATTGCATGAAATATCTTCCCTATCATCGCTGGATCATGCCGAACATATTCTGTCAGAGTTGGGGATTCATATGGAGCAGGTGCAAGATGTCTTGGATTCTGGTGATGGCTCAGTGCATGGGCCAAATCATATCACAACCAATCCCATTTTGTATGAGTTGGGTATCAGCAAGAAGGACATGAAATTAATGGAAGGTAGTGAAAATTCTAACGATGAATCTCCACCATACAAGCCACACAAGCTATTGTGCATTGCATGGAAGCTTCCACCATTGTGGCAGACATCTGCAGAGCTTCTCGGAATGATGGATGTTGCATTATGCTCTCTGGGTTCGTTTGATGATATAGATGGTAGTGTTGTAGTCGTGGCTAGTGAGAAAGGATTGTGGCTGCTGGTGAAGAAGCTATTGCCATTAGTGATGCACTTGGATAAGGTCGTTTTGAATGTCCTGAGGTGCTCTCTGTCTCAAAGTCAACACTATTACCTCAACTCCTTATATTTTAAAATGAAAAACACTAATCGGACATTTACTGAAGGATTCAATGATGTCCTTTGTAAAGCCATTAATGTACGCAACTCGCAAGCAGTCGAAACTTTGCTTGAGGTCGCAGGAGATATCAGTACCCTCGTGCATCCTTTCTGCTTGGCAGTGTCCAAACATTTACATCAGGCAGCATTTCACATTTTGACCAAGATGTTATCTGGAGGATCACTTCAACTAGACCATATCTACAAGATACTCAAAGTGGCTGCGAGGCATAATAATTCTTACATGATTGAGCATTTTCTCAGTAATAGCTACTACCTTTCTGAAGTTGCGGAAACCAGTGAAGAGGAGGAGTCTGTACTCCTGTTCACAACCTTGGCTGAAGCAGCTAGTCACAGTCATCAAGACTTAGCTCTAACTCTGATAGCCAGTTCTCTTGTGGCAAAATTCGACTTTGCAAGTGCTAACGACAGAGTAATTGCCGAATACATAAAGGCTCTGAGTTGGTGCTCCTATTGGGGATTGACAAAGGTTTTGAGTCACCTTCCTTATGCAAATGAGGTCCTTCTAAAGCTTCCTAGTTCAGAAAGTGAGGCACTAGAAGGCAGACATGAAGTTGTTGTGCCATTGTTGTATGCAGAAGCTCGTGGCAATATAGGCAAACTGGCAAATATAGATTCCCTGCACTTGCCTACAGTTGATTTAAAAGTAATTAAAAGAAGGAATGCTAATAGTCTCCTGACTGGTACTTATTCTACATTTAACAACATGAAGAAGGAGAGGCATACTACCACTGCTTACAACTTGGACTTTGGCCATCTTCAAGACATTTTTTCAAGAGAGGCTTATTATGGAGGTAAAGACTACATCCAAGCCTTCTTTATAGACCACCTTGGAGCCAGCAATACTTCTTATTTTCAATTTGTGTGCAAGATGTATAAATGCGATGAGATCTTTAGCTGCTTGGTCGAAGCTTCTTGCAGGAGTAGAGAAGGTCCTTCTAATTTGAACGTTTTACTAGGTTACATAACCACCACTGGTATAGATTACTTCGCTGAAAGCTCAATGCTCCAACAAAGCTTTATTCGTTGTATAGGCAAAGGAATGGTGGACTTTGTGAAGGTTTTTGTCCAGCATGTGCCAAATTTGTTTAATTCATTCAGTATGGCTCACCTTCTCAATACCGCAGTGAGTAGCAATACTCCAGAGATGGTGGACTTCGTATTGTCCAAGCTGGGTGACCTCGGTCCTGACTGCTGCTTCCAAGAAGATGACGCAGACTTAGCCTATGAGTCTGGCACCAAGTTCCCTTATCCTCTTTACGCTGCATTTGCCTGGGGGCGTTATCAGGTGATATGTGATTCATCGCTCTTGTCTACGGCATCACAAGTGGCAAATTTTGAATTCACCAAGTGGGAGAAAGCATCGTGCTGCCAAGGTTGGTTCCACTCTATGATGGAACGGAATGCAAAGCTTGTGTCACCAAGTGGTCACCTCAATGCTGAATCTTTAGAAACTTACACCCTTCCCAAGTATTTCTCCATTGCGGCAATGTCTAGGTGTAGTTTTAAGATTTCTCTTTTGCGCAATTCGACTTGTTGGGGTGTGGACTCCGTGACTACTGCTGTCCTGAAGTCCTGTGGCGGTGTATTTGTGCAACTAAACCAGCTGTCTCAGAAAGAAATGAAGAGGTTGTCTCATGTTTTGATGAATAACACTGTATTTAACTTCTTAAAAGCTCAACCTTACTGCGAGGAGGCCTTGCAGAAATTTGTGGAAAAAACAAAAGACTTTAACCTTGTTAAAGTTGCAATTCAAGAACTAGCCAAGTGGCAGGGAAGCAAAGAAGCGCTAATTGAACTTCTTACCTTGTTTCGAAGCCTTTCCACTGACCCAGGGTTATATGAGAAAATATTCTTGACCTCGTGTGAGCTTGGATTAAGTAAAGTGGCCATTCCTCTTGTCAATAGTGACATCTTTGGAGAAGAATTGCATAGTATTCTTGAGAAAGGCTTGCAAAAAGCTCTCCTGTATCGAAGATATGACATAGTGGCAGAAATAATGGCTAAACTCAACATTAAAGAAGTAAATGTGGAGAAGGTGGGTGGCAACAAACTTTTTCAACTCATATTTTCCATAGAGGACTACTACAGCATTCTCAATAAGTTCTTTGAGTCACTTATTAGTGGAGAAAGGATGTCTCTGGCAGTTATGTGGCTGACTCACACCTGGTCTAAGCGAGAAGCTGAGTTTGTGGTGAACCGGCTTGGCAGTATGTATGCTCCTCCCAATCCGTGGGTCTTATCACGAGGAGAGCAAGGTAACACGTCTATCACTGTTGATTGGAACTCCTTCTCAGAGTCCCTATTAACATCACCTCAAGTCACCGAACAATATGAGAGCCATTTTAATTTTGTTCCAATCATGGTTGAAGCCATTGTCTTTTCACCGGCTGTTCTAGGACAAATCGTACCTTCTTTTTGCAACTGTGGTAAATCATTTGAACATCCAGAAAGTATAGCACTGCTCTCAGAAGTGCAGAGCTTCAGTAGCATTATCATTTCCTGTAGTATACTCAGTGAACCTTCTCTGGCTTCACTTGGTGGGGGCCAGGGTCTCCTTACCATCGTCTACGAGCCTGGCAATAAGAAGTTCACTTTTCCTGAGTTAAACAAGGTTGTTCCAGAACCACCTGTTGTGAAAAGTCCTTGCATAATGTGCAAGGAAGATGTCACAAGTCTTGTCAGCCATTACAGGAATAAAGCAAAGTCAACATTGGGTCTCTCAATGTCTGTGTGCTTCAGTGAATTCCTGTCTAATGAGATAGAGACTCTTCCCAGGTATGGCAGCAAAGGAGTGGTTTATTATGACCTGCTAGCAACTGTACTTAAAGATCTGCTTGATGCTTTGGAACTTGTTCTCGTTCCAAAAGTGCCATGTCCATTGCTCAGTATAAAAAAGAAAATAGTGTGTGGCATAAAATTGCAGTTAGACTGCAAATCTATAGAAAACGAAAAATCCACTTATACCATTGAAGTGGCAGATTCATTTCTCGTTATAATAATGCATTTGCCATTCGCAGAAGATTTTTCATTGGAATCCAGTGAGCTGTGTACTTGTTCTTTCTACAATGAGCTTGTAGAAGATATCCGTCTTTCTATCCTTACTGAGCATATTAGAATATTTGAGAGTAAAGCATCTAGCTTAGGAGCTACTATAGCCAATATTTTCTCATCCTCTTTTAATGCTTGCTTTCACACTTCAGTAAACACAGACTACATCAAACTGTTTAGCAATGAACCCAATACAGTCGTTGATAAAGTTGAACTTGCTCTGCACTTTGTATCTTACATAAAGCAGCTGAGCTTACTTTGTAAATTTTTACACACCTTTCATAAAATGCTGGGGAATTACAGAGACAATATATCTTGCCATTTGGGAAAGTCTAATGATTTCCTTTTTGACATAGAATGCCATAGACACACTGGGTCTGCTTTCTTTGGAAAAAAAGATGGAAACATCAGAATGGAAATCCCCATGGCAACTCTCCTGGTAAAGCAAAAATTCTATGATTCTTTAGTTCATGCTTGGCAGTCCTTTATATTGATGACGACTGGAAAAAGAAGAACCCCCAAATTGACGGATAAAATTAAGCCCTCAGTAGCTCCTATTGCATGCTATGTGGACTACCATCAGAGTCCTGGCCTTTACTTTCCAGTGCTGGATACAAAGAAAGAGATAACAATTCAGCTGGTGGATCACGATGGGTGTGACTTAAACTACCTACCATCTGCCACTGACATAACCGTGAGTATCAACATCTGTCATGTTGAATCCAAGGACACTGTACAATACTCCTGCCTCTTCTCGGCAGAAAGAAAAATTAGTGGTAAAAATTTCAATGAAGATGGTAACAAAGAACCTCGTAGAATTCACTGGGTACACTCCAGGATGACCAATCTTGCTCGAGTTACTTGGGAGCCCCACATGACTGGCCTATATGTGGTGAGGATTTTTATCAATCAAGTCCCTATTCGTGATTCTCCCCATAAGTGTGTGTGCATAGACAAAGAGGTGTTGCAAACTCAAAAGAAGTTTGTGGCATTGACAGAGCATGCGGACTGCCCATCATGTCCGGCTCCTGTAAAAATATTTCAAAGGAAGCCCATCAGGAGACGTTATCTCTGGACACGCTCGCACAAAGAATTCAAGCGTACTTTAGAAAAGCTTCCAACTCATCAGTTTTCTCTGTATATGGACTACGGTTATTTCCAATGGTCTTTGTATAGAGATGATGCCATCACAGTGCACGCTGTAGCAAAGGATCTTTGTGATGTTCATTTTTCAGCCAAGGTTCATAACCTAAGTGGTGGTCTTTACCATGTGACAGTGCAACCCCGCTATTCTTGTTCTATTTTTGTATCTTGCTCGTCATGTATGAGTGCCCTGAAGATGTTCTTTGTTGATGGCAGCACATCAGTCTACCCAGTTGATTTTATCCTATAGTGCATTCGTTCAATGGAAAACTAGTAGTTGACCAACTCGCCATTAATCTTGACTTTTAGCTTCTTTTTTCCTCACTGAATTAATACTATTGTCATTTTTAGTAGAAATATTTGTATACATAATTAAATGAAGTCAATAAATTTAAAAGTAAGTGAGAAAGCTAAGCATAAATCGCAGTCATCCATGACTAATCAGTGTCTAGCTGTAGTTGTTTTAAAAATCGTAGTAATAAAAAGTATTATGTGCATACAAATGTTTCAAACTGATTGAAATCTTATGTAACTAAATCTTCTGTTTACATTAGTAAAAGGGAAGAAAACTATCAAACAAAAATAGGTATCACAATCCTGGTGGTATTGCTTTTAGCAACTTGCATTATAAGCTACTATTATATCAAATTCTAGCTAAGCTACTATACAGAAAGGAGCAAAATTAAATTTAATACAGCTAATACAATAAATTATTAAATTTATTAAATCAAATTGTATAAATCCAATACAAATCTGATTATAAAAATTATGATTGCATATAATTAATTAATTCCGAGGGAGCATATCATCCATGGAGCCAAGAACATAAGCATAAGCCGCAAAAACAGCAGCACACCTGTTCATCTCGTTGGGATCCAAAACCGTCATCGTGTCTCCGTTGCTATGGTGAAACCAAAAATACCTCTCGTTATGTGTTGCCAGAGTTCCGAGGGGCACGTTCTCCTTGGCCCACCATCCAGTATCTGTCTCTCCACCATCGTCGCCAACAGACGTGGCATTGATGCTCTTCAACATTACACCTATTTGTTGCATCATTAACTTGGCCAGGCGAGAACCGGTAAACTGGATACCGTAAGGCATAAAGACGCCCATGTCAGATTCAAACATGATGTTGAATTTGTCCGCCTCTGGTTTGTGTCTTTCGTAGTATTGCTCCGAACCTACTCCTCCCGCCTCTTCGTCGGTCCACATGACAAGACGTAAAGTTCGCCTTGGGGCCAGACCCATTTGGCGAATTATCGACAAAGCCTGCCATGAGATGAACGCTCCACCCCCATCGTCCATCGCACCCTGCCCCACATCCCAGCTGTCCATGTGCCCGCTAACAAGCACCACTTCATCCGCGAGATCGGTACCCTTGATCTCAGCCACCGTGTTCCGGGAAATGGATGGTGCCAGGGTCTGAGCCCCCATGAAAAGGGTGATGGTGATGGTCTCGCCTCTGGACTGCATCCTGTCCAACATTTCTGCATCTTCAACGGTGATGCAGGCAGTTGGGATTTTCCGAGAACTGTCTCCGTAATCTTGAATCCCGGTATGAGGGGAGTAGATAGACTGCGGAGTGACGCTCCTGATCAATGTAGCCACTGCTCCATATTGTGCTGCCTTGGCAGCTCCTTGCACTCTGTACACTGCAGTGTCTGGATAGCTCACAAAGTCTTGGTTATAAACAACAATCTTTCCTGACACCTTGTCCGCTTTGGCTGCTAAGTCATCAAACGACTTCACTACTATAGCATCTGCAGTCAGCTCCTGGTTATTAGTCCCCACGCTGCCTCCCAGCCCTGTAATGGCCATAGGGTACTCTCTTGGAAAAACTAACTTGGCATATTCCTGGTTGCGGACCCATTTCGTCACGTTCACTTCCTCTCCGTGCACATTGTCGAGCCCGTCCTCTTCTAGTACCGTCAACATGTAATCAATGGCGTTCTCCAAGTTCTGGGAGCCAGATAAGCGGCTGCCGAATTTGTCGACGAATGTCGCCAGCCTGTTGTACGACTGGTTAGTCCCTGGGCCTGTCGTAGAGTACGCTACAATCTGGTCAACAACATTTTGGTAGGACAAAATTTCATTCACGATGGACCGATCCAATGTCCCGGAGGTACTGTATTGCACTCCACAAAAGTACAAAAGGAGCACAACGCTCCTCATCATATTCTTCAACAGTAATGAATTTGTAACCAATTTTCGTACTTCTAACGATACCGTACTCAATACTTTCTATACAGCCCACGTGCATCAAGCAGAAATAGTCCTTATGTAATTCCATTGTCTACCACTAAACACAAAGAGAGGATGGAAGTATCAATTATTTCACAGCTGATGATAATGAGTGATTACAAAATATAATTTAAATAAAAATACCAGGTACAAGACACTTGATACAACACATGTCAATGAAACTGAAATGAAGATACAGATGTCTCCGGAAGGTGTTCCAACTTGATACTCTGGTACCTGAAAGTAATAATAATAATAAATAAATAAATAAATAAATAAAATACAAAAATCAGCGATTGAGTTTGACGTAACTGATCAAAATACAATGAATAACCATGTTCTATACAAACAATAAGATACAAGCTAAATGAAGCACCAAAGGTGCAATCCCTCAGTGCTAATATACCCTAATTAGCTATTAAATATCAGGTATCAATGTAACTGTGCAATGAAAACAGTACATGTAAACACTGTCTTCATAAGATAAGCTAAACATGTGCAAGGGACCTCACCGATAATTTCAGTGTGAAACTCCATTCAAGCACATTGTTAACTTCTCAGCATAAAGTAAAACGAACGCATACTGCTAGAAATCAATGTGACAAAGTGGCATTACTTACAAAAGCTAGTGCCTATGGGAAACTGATAGCTTTGCATTGTCTCGAAAATTGGCCAGAAATTCAAAAAGTAGCATGATAAAAGGTATTACATCGTCGTTCTGAGTAAGCTCATAACTAAATAAACTATTAATTGTCAGTAATCTCCAAAATCAGAGCGTGACAGACAGACAGACAGACAGACAGACAAACAAACACACAAGATGACTACTACAACCCTCGGTTACATGAGTAGTACAATGCCTTAAACACAGGGCTGTGTCGTGCCCATCTTTGTGCTACAAAATCATCGTTAACTCCATATAAAGATCAGATAGGCAAATTAGAGTAATCATTTTGAAACTACAAAAGCTAACAGTTCAACTAAAAACTTTAGACAGTGCAGCTGTTAATAATGATATTAAATGTAAATTGCATGCATATCAGGCACGATTCTAGAGCCAACAGAAAGCTCATTGGGACTTTTTCGCTATAGTCAATACCATTCAGATTGCTTGTGGTAGTAGAAACCCTCCATGGCCCCAGAGTCATGTTGAAAACAGATGTAGTAGAAACCAGCAAAGGAAGCTCCAGTAATGTCCTTTATTTTGTGGTCGGGTACCAAAAAGAGTTCCTGTATACCAAGTACACACACACACACATACACACAGTTAGTGGATTTGATATAAATTTCACCAGTTTATTATCAGGATCCATATAGAATCTCCTTCCCCACCTTCTGAAAATGGTTATGCCACTTAAAAATTATTACCTTAATGGTATTTGCCACAAAATTTCATTGACACCCCACATCTATAATTTCGAAAATGTTGAATTAACCTCTCTCAAGCTTGGTTCTAAAAATACCCTGCTAATGTAACACTTTTTGTATCTCTTGGAAATTGAAAACTGTAAAAATTGGCCTCACTTCTCTATCTATGTTTGTGTGAGGTAACCAGTCATATCTGTGATATGTCTCGGATCAGCCTTGATAGTTATCTATTGTCTATGTAATCGTGGCAACAGTAGGTACTACAGGTTCATTTGATACATGTGGTTACTTACCAAACAACTTCCTATAGACATAAATTAACAATAACAACCAACAACAATAAAGTATGCACATTCACTCCCATATTTACACGACACAACGCACCTTCCACCTCATAAAAACACTGTTTCCCTTCTTGACACCATCATAAGAGAAGCCGTCCGAGTTGAAGGTTTTGGCGTACTGAGCAAAGCTAGGGAACTTGCTCCAGTGCTTCCGGTCCACCTCTTCAGATACGTCCCACTTACGCGTCAAAAAAGGATATCGCTCACTGACTATCTCTCCTTCAAAGAATGTCGTTAATGTGGGATACTCCTGCAGAAGACAATGCTCAAGGTGAAATACTTGTGACATGACAATGAACTAGCTAGCTGGAGTGGTAAGAAATAATGCAAGAGTAGGAATGATATATGTGTACCATTTACGCACTATAGAGAACTCTTTATCATTTTACAATGGGCTATTTATCTTAAGAAAATATTAGCAACTCCCACTTTTTATTTTACGTTATTGAAAGAGCGAGGTTAAAGAAATCGACATCAAATATAGCATCAAACAAAATGAATAGGTACTGTGACAAACTTATTTCCTTATATTTTGGCAGTTCCTGTAAATATATGGTAAAGGACGACAGTTCTTACCTCGGTGAGTCCATGAATTTTTAAATAGCCACAAACAGTAGAATTGTCCATGTCGACATGCTAAACAACAACAATAAATACAACCATCTCGTGTCACCCACCCAATTCTTGCACACACGCAGGCACAAACCTTGAATTCCACTTCCACTTCATACTTATTCCCTTTGCTTTGCTGATGTCCAGTAAACTTACTTCCTGAGTGCAGCGCTGTTACAGGGTAGCCAGACTGGGCACCTACCCCTTCAAGAGCCGCCTCAGCCGACAAAGGCGTCCTAAAGCCAAGCAAGCCTGGCATATACTACACTTTCCTAGTGCAGTACGAGAAAGAGTCGAAGGTAAAAAAAATGAGAAAAAAATTACTCAATTGCCACACTTCTAATTAAAGTGTCAAAGTTCAAAGGTTAAATATTGTTTGCGGGCATTATTATATCTAACTTTCAAAGTGAAGTGCGAAGTTTTGTCATTGTTATTCGCATTCCACGTCAAGGCTGAGGCGAAGTCGTCCCCCAAGCAGTGGTGCAACAAATTGCTATTTGTCCTGAAGATGATGCAATGTCTCAAGGTACTAAATATGGCGCGTATATTTTAGTGATGGAAGAATAATGAATAGTGGTGCAATAAGTAGTCGGTAGGCTACTTAAAAGGCCAGAAGCTTTTTGTCATTATAAGAAAGGGAAATGGAGGTAAAGCTGTGAGAAACGATGGTCAAAGAAGTATAGGGTTGGTGAGCTTCATTAAGATGAAGTAAAAGACGGTTTAAAGTTGCTGTAGGTCTAAACTACAGTCAAGATGGCCACTTTTGTTTCAAACGGTTGGCAAACCTAGCTGCATAATATAGGTAGTGACATTTGCATGAAGTGAGGAAGAGTAATGTTTTTTATCAGTTTTTTTTTTGTTCTATTAGGACTTTAAACACAAGAACAGTAAGTGTACATCTAACCAAGGACGTAGTGCGGAAAAGAATATTTTTGATTTGTGGCCGTTAAGATGGCAGGAAATACTGAAGTAATATATCCAGTGTTGTCAGACAATCCTGTGTCTTCAATGGAGTCTGGCATGGAACCGCAGTCTATGAAGGCTGCCACTACATCTCCTTCAACGATGGACGATGAAACCATGTGCGATTCTCCTCAGAAGAAAGGAGTAGGGCTTTTTGCTATGGGGAATTCTCCTCGGGAGAATGGCTTGTCAGTGGAAGAAATAAAAGATCCCAAGGTAAACAGTTTGAATGATAATGAGCTTTAATAAAAGTGGCGGTACATACGCTTTGTTTGGGTTGTAAATGAAATTCATAGTCCACATTGCCTGGTAATGGTCATGACTACAATATATTTGTGGTTATTCATTGGCTTCAGAAGTTATTTGACTCGTGAATAGTTTACTAAAGGATGGAGAGATATCACTCTTTGATCACTTGCTTTCAACTGTTTACCAGCTATTACGACCCCATACCTAAATACACTAAATCCCCATATCTCTTTGGTTAGTTCTAGTAACTCCACTGTATTTCGTTTTCATAACACTTTCTGCATTGCTAGTTTTCCTTTCTGGCCTTCTGCTTGCTTGTCTATTATATAGTGGTGAGTTTGTATGTAACATTTGTATATAATGTATTCTTGTGGTTTACAGCTGCAAATGGTAGCCCCTACTGCAGAAGAGTTTGATATTCTTGCTCAACACATGAGGGAAAGACTGGACAAAGGGCAAGGAGAAACTATTTATGAACTGGGAATAGGAGGTAAGTAAGTCAAGAAGCTATAACGTGTGCTTGGGTACATGTATATGTTTCACTTTATTTTCAAACTATTAAATGGTACAGGGTTTCTGTATTATTCTAGATGTAATACATACAACCTTTTTATGGTAATGTCCGGAACAGAGACATTTCTGTTTTGTGAATGTGATTTTTGAAACAGGCATTTGACCCAGAGTTGTGGCTTCTTGACTGGAAGCTAGACTTGCAGCTCTGGTATGGGTTGACATTTTCTTTTGATGGTTCACGGAGTTTGATGTTGTAATGAATTTTCTCATAATTTGACTTCCAAATTCTCACTTTAGTCACATACCAAGGTAGTTGTGGTGCACAACATATACAGACACACATGCACATTCACATATACATACAAGTAAGCAGTGGTTCCCTGTAGCTATATAGAAAACATTTACAATGGCAATGGGTTGGGGCAAAGTGAGGAGCCTCTGACACACACACACACACACACACACACACACGTGCATTACACAAAGGGTTACATAGTCTTTTTTATGTTAATCTATGCAAAGATAATGTTGTACATACGCACAGACATTGGTGCAGTGTTGCACTATGTGGTGCCGCCTAGAAAGAATGATGCTTCTGGAGTGTACCAACACTGGTGATTAGTAAATAGAATAGAATTGTTGGTATTATTATTATTGTTGTTGTTGTTGTTACTATTATTATTTTATTTTATTTATTTATTTTATTTATTTATTTTATTATTATTATTGTATACAGCCAAGGTTTTAGACCTTTAGTTTTTGCCATTTTGGTTTGTGATGTTCTTAAGATCTTTTCTATCGATTTAGGAGGATGCTCTTCCAATGGCCTGACTGAGGAGCAGATGGCGTCATCCCTGGCTACGCTGCAGAGTCTGGCCGTGGCCTGTGAGGGAGACATGAAGGTCCTCAGGAGAAGAGCAGCTGATGTTGGTGTCACTGCCGAATGCCTGGTACGCCGCACCGTAGGGGAAGATGACTTCCTGGAAGTCAGGTTAGTTGGTAGGATTTTGGAAGGAGAACATACGTTTTATTGTGAATTTTGTGTATTCCAATAGCTTGTGAGGTGGGTCAGGTCATAAAGATGGAGTTATTAACTTTCAATGTATAGCTCTTACTTGGCTTCGTTGGTCAACAGTGCCTAGTTTCCTTTTTATTTTATTTTTTTATTTTTTTTTAAGCTACTTGTCTCTGCTTGGTTGTTTTGTTTTTTTGTTTTGTTTTCATTTATTAATTTTTAATTAATTTTTTTTTTTTATAATTTGAAACTGTTTGGATGCTTTCTTACACACACACATATACATAGTAGCTACAAAAACTGTCAAAAGGCGTGGTTTATAATGTTTACACTATGCTTGTGTCACTGACATTCTCCAATGGAAATGGACAAGGATTCTTATTACGAATCTCTTAGATAAAGTTTATTCAATAGCAAGATTTTCTTTGTTTATTGAAATATAACAGAGAATTTGTTAAATAAATATGTGATGATTTTTTATTGCTTCCTTATATTTTGTTTAAATTCCTAATTGTATAGGTGTGTGTTTGTGTGCATGCAACAGCCTGCTGAAGCCATGTACATACAGTATACAAAGCAGAACTCTTTTAAGAAGCACCTGTTCTGTGCTTTGTGCTTGACTTTAATTTAGTGTAAAGTAAGCACGGAACACAAGTTTAATTCTTTGAAGGGGATGTACGTATGGTGCGAGTGTAACTGGTTATTCCTGATTTACAGGGTGGCCGTTGTGGGTAATGTGGATGCTGGTAAGAGCACCTTACTGGGCGTGCTCACACATGGGGAGCTAGACAATGGGCGAGGCACTGCTAGACAGCGACTCTTCCGGCATAAGCACGAGATGGAAACTGGTCGCACTTCCAGCGTGGGCAACGACATCTTGGGCTTTGACAGAGATGGCAAGGTGGTGAACAAGACAGATGGACATGGTGAGTAATTTCAGCTGTGTTCTCTATTTGAATCGTGTATTTAATCCTAACTACTCCTCTCTTAGAGAGTGTGTAGTATCAGGTACCATGTTGTTCCTTTACCAACTCCTGTCACATGTGCAGGTGGTCTGGACTGGGTCCACATCTGCAGGTCCTCGACTAAGGTCATAACCTTCATTGACCTAGCCGGCCATGAGAAGTACCTGAAAACTACCATATTTGGGATGACCGGACACGCCCCTGATTTCTGCATGCTCATGGTCGGATCCAATGCTGGCGTGATTGGTATGACAAAAGGTATGCTCAAGTCATGGTAATTTAGTGACATAGGATAAGTTTGTCTTTTCTTTGGCTGTATAGAGCACTTGGGCCTTGCACTGGCACTGAGCGTGCCCGTGTTCGTCGTGGTTACAAAGATTGACATGTGCCCCCCAAATGTGCTACAAGAGACCATGAGGCTCTTGTATCGTGTGCTTAAGTCTCCCGGCTGCCGCAAGATTCCAGTTTTGGTTCAGACGGAAGATGATGTGATCACTTCCGCTGCCAACTTCACATCAGAGAGGTAGATTTAGAGTGTGATTTGTAACTTCCGGGTTGACTAATCAAGCAGATTGAAAGTGTTGGTATCTGTGGGAAAAGGAACATTAGCAAAATAATTACAGTGTATTAAATTAAATGATCATAATAGTCAATACGCTTGAACTTATCGTAGTATGGAGAAATAGAATGATTACAAGATGAGCCGAAACATCTTGTAATTATTCTATTTCCTCACACTACTGTAAGTTAAAAAAAAAAAGAAGTTATTATTATGTTCATTTAACGTAGTAATAATATTAAGAATATTAATATCGTATCTTGCATCACCATCTAGATAATCATTGCCAGTAGTTTATCTCTTTATTCATTTTTATTTTTTCATTTGTTATACTAAGACTATCCAATTGTCATTATATCAAAACTGGTTGACATTATTTACAGAATATGTCCCATCTTCCAAGTGTCCAATGTCACAGGCATCAACCTTGACCTGCTTCGGAAGTTCCTCAACCTGTTGTCAGGGCGAATGCATTGCCATGGTGACAAGCCTCCAGAGTTCCAGATCGACGAGACATACTCTGTCCCGGTATGTGTCCAATAATTTAAACTCTTAACCCCACACCCTTCCTAATCCTGTATTGACATTTTACACATTTCTGCTGCGTATGTTGATGTTACATGTGTGATGCCATTCTCGTATATGTGTGTGTGTGTGTTTCTGTAGGGTGTGGGTACAGTGGTGTCTGGCACTTGCATGCAGGGAGTGATCCATATGAACGACACCATGCTGCTGGGTCCTACCAGTGTGGGGGAGTTTGTCTCTGTCACTATCAGAGGCATTCAAAGGAAGAGGTTGCCCGTGGAGCAAGTCAGAGGAGGACAAACTGCATCTTTTGCTCTGAAAAAAGTAATTTCCTTTAATCTTTTTTGTAATCTTTTCATGCACATGTTTATTCATTCTGTTATATTTGTTTGCCTCTATTCTCTCAATTTCCCCTTGATTTTGTCACCTGCATGGCACCCCTGACAATTATCGGTATTATTTCCATTCATTCTTGTGCTTCTCAGGTGAAGCGCAGTCAGATCAGGAAAGGCATGGTTATGGTGGATCCTTCAGTGGAGCCAGTGGCTTGCTGGGAGTTTGACGGAGACATCCTAGTCCTGCACCATCCTACCACCATCAGCACAAAGTACCAGGCCATGGGTGAGAATGGCTTACCATATGCTCTGTGTGTGTGTGTGTGTGTGTGATAACACTGCTAGTATTCGTGGAGGGGGAAGGGTTGGAGTTAGGATTAGAAGAGAGAATGAGTGTACACAGAAGTATTTGTATGCTGTCATGTACCACCCTTTCTGGACATGAGGGTAATTTATATGTTTTGCAGTTCACTGTGGCAGCACCAGACAGACAGCCTCCATCATCTCGATGAACCGAGAGCACCTGAGAACTGGAGACAAAGCCTCTTGTCGCTTCAGGTTCATCAAGAATCCCGAGTTTATCCGACCTGACACTCGCATGGTCTTCAGGGAGGGACGCACCAAAGCAGTGGGAAACATCACTAAAATCCACCCGTACATACCAGGTTCTTCTAGCTTTTCCAAGCAAAAGTCTTCACACCACCATCATCACCATCATCACCATGGGAGCGGTCATGGGAGGAGCAAAGGAAGGAGAGGGCGGAGAAAAGAAGGCTCGTCTGGTGCGTCCTTGCCAGTTGTTTCACCAGGTTCAGCAGTGCCACCTACATCTCCAGTCAGCAATGCAGTAGCAGAATCTTCTGCAGAAACAAGTCATTAAATACTCAAGTTACGAAGTCATAACTTTTCTAACATTAACCTGAACTCTTTTCTAACATTAACTTAGAACACCTTATTATTCTTATACTTTATACTTCTTTTTAGAATTTATTATAACTTTACTAAATATAGACCCATTGTTGTTTTCTGCCCACAAGTAAAACCCATCTTGTAGCCAGACCCTTTACCAATCGCGATCTTGTTCGAAGACTCGATGTACCGAACCGCCCCATATCCGGTCCCAGCACGGCTGACCCGTACCATGTTGTCGTGTGCGTGAAATATGCGCGCGCGCATTTTGCAAAGGTTTCAGTGGTGCACAGCTGCTTCTTTTTACCTTGACTACCTCCTACTTTTCCTGAAGTTGTCGATCATGCTCCGCTGCACTCTCCCTGCCTGCATCTTGTTATATTCAGTGTCTGGCTTAATTTAGTAAGTAATTTTTTTAAAACCAATTCTACGTTGCGTACTGTACTGTATACTATAACTTTTTTTGTGTTTTTTGTTGTTGTTGTTGTTGTTTTTTCAAGTTCTATATGCGTTTTTCATCGCATATGTTTTGCATTGATAAAAAATTTAGCAGTTTGTCAAGAAAAAAAAAGTTTGTATACTTTCACCCATCATTATTGAGATAGTAACCTGTAATACCTTAATACATGTTGACTATGGAAGTATTATAATTGTACAAAAAATGATGAATGTATTGTTTCAGTGATACATTATTGTTGTACTGTTACACAGTATACTATCAGAAGGTACTGAGTTCCCCAGTGGTTTGAG
>WLWI01000839.1_pt1 | contig 27010 bp, 18 predicted proteins | sample 6701501 | NCBI WGS metagenome assembly WLWI01 (sample SAMN12718690, study PRJNA515312) | sponge metagenome | isolation source: marine sponge | host: Mycale hentscheli | place: New Zealand: South Island, Marlborough, Capsize Point | collected 2014-11-01 | reverse complement strand
CGTACAATATGGGAATGATATTTTACTCTCACGCCATATTTTCACTCGCCTTCGGCTCGTGAAAATATTTTGCGTGCTCATAAAATATTTTCCCATATTGTACTCTGACTCGTGCTATAAGTATTATATATATATACTTATATGTGCATATAGGGTTGGGTTCGGTATGTATAAAAAATTACTTGTAACATGGTTCGTTCGAAATGTCCAATCAGATTGCTTGATTCGCAGGAATATATTTCATACCCACCTCCTAGGAGGTGAATAAGTTAGCCATCCAATCAAAATTGGTTTCTGTGCATTTTGCATAGCCTAAAGCCATGGTACAAGTCCGTGTTCGGTCAGTACGGGATTTACACTATTCTCGGGCCTTCCACTCTCAGTTGTATAAAGCTTGTACCAACTTTTTTTTTTCCCTTCTTTTTATTATTATTATTTTTATTTTTGACTACTATATACATATCATGTTTGTCATTCTTTGTAGCAAGGAAATTTCACATTCTTTGTTATTCACTAAATAAAGATGTAAGAGAGTAAACAAACAATTACAACTTTACTTTAAATCTACCATACAGGTGTCTTGTTTACCTCCTTCATTTATTGTTGATGATTCTTTACCATACTAGGGTGTTTACTGTTGTTGTTGTTGTATTAGAGTGAGGCTGAATCTCAATGAGCGTATGGAGTATTTGTCTCGAGCCATGATCTGTGCCAAGAGCTGCAACTTACCCACTTCATCCAGTCACGAGGGAGAGTTCTTGCACGAGCTAGAGGAGAGCATGGAGGTGTGTGTATGTGTGTGTGTGTGTGTGTGTGCAAGTATGTGCATATTGGTAAAAGAATTATGGGGTGAGAATAGCATAGAGGAGTATTTATTTGTGTGTGTGTGTGTGTATGTTTTTTTGTTTTTTTTAAATAGTCAATGTAAAGACAGACCTCTTACTGCAGCAGTATTTTGGCCACATTTTTTCCACAGCTGGTGCTTATGTTTGTTCCGTATTCCAGGTTGCTAGAATACAACTGAGTATCCTGGACACCCTCAAGACTCTTGGCCCGGCTTCTCCTGAGGTGCGTAGAGCCATAGACAGCTTGAACTCTGAACTCATGGACATCACCAAGCTGTACGAACACTTTGCTGAGAAGTTCCACTTGGCCGAGTGCAAGTTGGCTATTGTTCACTGCGCCGGCCATCACGACCCGACACTGATAGAGTCCCTCTGGGGCGATATTCTAGACAATGGTGAGTAGTGCTAATTGTGTGGGTGGAGTCAGAAAGCAGCTGCACAGTCTTAGCAGCGGACCAATGAGACCTCTAGTTTGGTTAAAGTTGAGGTACATGTGAGTGGTAATACATAATACTCTCTTTCCTTTCTAGAGTAGAATTGGCAATATACATAAGGAAAATTATTCTTTATAGAAATTGTTTACTTAAGTATTGTCAATATTTGGTGTAAGATATATCATGATGGTATTCAATTAAACACAACATTTGTAGTTGTAAATTTTCCTCTATATTAATTGCGTCAACAATAATGAAACAAACCATTCAATTTTTTTTCCCCCAAAAGTTGTACTGTGTGTAGTCTACTTGGATAATAATGATTTAGATGTGGTGGTCGGCCACGCTCTCCAATCCACACCCCTCTCAGGAGAATGGAGAGTAATGGTACTACGTAGTATTACTGATCTATATTGATAGCAATACAAAGCAGAAGTCCTACTACTAACATATATAGTATCTCAGCTCGTTACGTAATTGTTACGTAATTGTGCTTGATTTTCATGTTGCTACGGTCTCTGTAGCTCTTCGTTCATCGTCTGTCCACCAGTCGTTTGAGAGTGTCCAGGTGAAGATGCTGGAGCTGAGTTCTCTATATGCTCGAAGTGAGCGCTTCTTCCCCAAGGAGTACCTCGCAGTGACCTTGGAGAAGAGAGCCTGTGACTTCCCGTGGGCGGTCAGTGGTGTGTACAGGCTGATGAGAGCCATGGGCGTGGCCATCGTAGACCTCTTCAAGATCTATGACAAACACTTCAAGGCTAAGGTAGAATTACGTCTGCACATGTGTGTGTGTGAAGTTGAGGTGTTCTTGAGGCTAGATCTGCACATGTGCATATGACTTTTTTTTTTTTTTTTTTTTTTTTTTTTTAACATGAAGTTAGGTCTGCACATGTGCATGTACAGTTGGGTATGCACATGTACATGTATGTTAGGTTAGTCTGGCATATGTAGTTCAACACATGTTAGATTTTTAGACATAATGTTGTCTATTCAATCAAGTCCTGGTATGTGATTCACGAGGTGATATAAGAAAATATTCCAACATTTATTTTCTCTTTCGCAATCTGAAGATGCATATAGTAATGTTGGTGGGCGTGTGTCTTTGAGGCTTGGTTTGTTGCAACACATGCACTTGAAGAGAAACTGAAATCTCAGCTAATTCGTATACCCTGGGGATAAGTGCCTTATATGGAAATAGCTGAGTGTTACAACAGCTATAAAAAAAATGGTTTTAAATAATTTAGAGAGATATTTGGAGTTCTATGTGCACTAATCTTGAGCACTCTAATTCTGTGATAGACAGACCACCTGCAATATTTGAAGCAAGACTCTCACTAACTGAGTCTCACTAACTGAGTCTCACTAACTGAGTCTCAATTGAGATTTTGGTGTATATATATATATATATATATATGGCAAAAGTTCAAAGAGGTCAATGCGTGTCCACCCCCGTAGGTTAAACAGAATACAACGTAATGCTATATCTACTTGAGCTCACAATGAGAATTTTGAACGGAGCGTACTTTGGAAAGGTGATTAGCTTAAACAAAAACCGTTCGTTTATCAATATCATACTTGGAATTTTGATTGCTTACCCCTTGAAAATCCTTTGTCCAATAGTCAAGTTCTACAACGCAGGTCTTGTGCTGGTATATCCAGGAAACAAGTATGTATAAAAGTGTTCTGTGTTGCTAAGGAAGAGCAATAAACTAAACAAAAATATATAACTAACAAAAATTATTAGCAGCTAGCATTCAAATTTAAATTTCAGTTGGACCAGCTCGCTCGCCACTTGTGCTGAAGCACATCACTAGTTAATATTGGTATGTTATTATTGTTATTGTTGTTGTTGCTACATGTATGTATGTGTGTGCTGGTGTTGTTGACAGGATCCATTCTGGGCTTCCAAGGGGGATCCCCTCCACCTCCTCCGTGTGATATGTGCTCTGTTGGTAGACTATGTCCAACAAACTCTGCCAGCATCAGCTACCAGTGACAGAGATCGGTGAGGTGGGGAAGGAGGATGGGTGGATGAGAGGTTTGATGTTGCCCTGCCCTGGTGGTCAGTGGCGGCAGTAAACCTCACTTTAACACTGGAACACCTTCACGCTCTTTCTCACCCATTCATTACATCACCTGCTAATTAACCCCTACTACTCATCTTACCCCTCATGCTTCTAAATAAACATTGGTCTATACCACATCTCTATCCTCCCAGTAGTCCTACCATGCAGCTAAACAAACATTGATCCATTGGCAGTCTGCCCTAGCCTCCATCTATTCTGTATCTGGATATGATTCATTTATTTTGTGGCTTAGTTACACTTCATGTCATGAACACACTTTTTTTTTTACAATGTGTGCATATTTTCTGTTCTTGCTTGCTCATTTCCTCATCCCACTATTTAAACCAGATCCTTTCATCATTTCATTCTCTCTGTTTCTCTCTCTATTTTTAGAAGCCCTTTAGTTTAACATGAACTGAGCTACATATTTCTGTTCATAGCTGGCCTTACAACCCATTTTCAGAGGGCAATCCATTGTTTTGAGTGGATTTAATTACACATCATTAGTCCCTTCATAATAAAACTTAGCAACTCTACTTAGGAAGTAAAATGGCAAAAAAATTTGGGGGGGAGGCGGTTGTTAATTTTTTCTTTTTGCATTCTGCAGAGTTCATTGCAATGGCAATGGCAAGTATTAAAACATTTTTAAAATGCCGCTGTGTGTATATACTGGTCATAGTTCATAAATCTACTGGACTAAGTGGCTAACAAATTACAGGAACTCAGTTATTGCGAAATAGTACACACAGTTGTTAAATAACCAGCAGTTACAAGAAGCCTGTGTGTGTGAATGTATGTATACCATTAACTCATTGTGTATACCATTAGTGTTTTGTTCTTAATAGTTACCCAAACTTATGATATATGATTTATTTATTTTTACCTTTAGGCATGCCTTCCACCATCTCCTGGATACAGCTATTTCTCAATACCTGGTTGAACTACCTAGTCTGCCCAAGACCACGCCTCATTCTGAGGAGCTCATAAAAACGCTCCACAGTATACAGAAGGAAATTCGCAACTACACTTAGGAACTGGAAATTGTAGAACGCTTAATCAAATACATGCCTTCATCTAACACAAACTCTTCTTCTTAATCTTTTTCTCATTCTTTTCTGTCTTTCCTGATATTTATGTGCATGTAGGACCCAATAATAGTGTTATAACAATGTCATGGTTTTCAAGTAGGTAATGGTCGTATGTGTTACGAAGTCGAAGGTTTGGACGGGCTATGTCTCGAGCTGTGGTAGACTTGGGTGGGGCTTTTAATTCTTGGTAGGCCCTCTTCTCAGGTAGGTCTTTATTGACTGCCAAAAAAAGAAAATAGCTGTGCAAAGGATACAAGTAAAGTTATCAGTGCACAGCAGGCAACGGTGCCAATTTTGTGGGCGTGGCACGCCTACGCGAGTGTTTGAGCAACCCCCTTAATTTGCAGGGACAAAGTTCTTAGCGCAAATGAACGCAGTGTGAATCTGGCTATTATTTTGCTTGCTCTAGTAGTAGAAGTTTGAAAAGAGAGGTAAGTTTATGCAGTTAAGTTATAGAGGGTAACTAGAAGTAATGGTAAAGATTGCTAAGTATGTTTATAGGCTGGTGATTTGCTTGAAAGCTATCGATTAACTGGATGGAGTTGAAGCAGTAGCTCGCTAGATGAAGCTATAGCTATTAATATTCATGAACTTCTTCTTCGCGCAATGGAATGGCGTGTACGTGCAAGCCAGTGTAGTATTACTTCACAGAGCTAGATATTACATACAGTTGCTTTTTTTTTATAGCGATCTTCGTAGCTATTCAACTAAAGACAGAAGTTTTATAACAATATTTTACAATATATTTAGTGTAACTATTTCATTATGTATTTAGCATAGCTAGTGAACTTATTCAACCTAAGAACTGCTTGCTAGTGATTAGCTAGTGAATGAGTGAGAGCTCTATGAAGACGTGCTGTATGAGGAGATCCAGACATAGTCCACAGCAGAAAAAATCCTGTTCTCATCCAGCAAAGTTTTAAAATTCAATGCCTGCACTAGCTACAATTACAAAACACTGCTGTAAAACAAATAGATACAGGACACAGAATCTTCTCTTCAGGTCGGGTGTGCTGTAGTGTAGTAGTGTAGTTGATCTTTATCTAGTCCTGTGCGTATGTTCGACTCTCAGTTCTTCTAGCAAAATAGAGAATTCTTCTTTGGAAAATGTTTCTTTTTTATCTGGTAAATTTACATGTTAGTATTTTTATCGTTTTTCTCCTTACACTAAGAGTCTGTATTTTTTTCCAAGCCCAAAAAAGAAAAAGTCAATGCAGAAATATTGATATGATTTTGTACGGTGGTTGTGGTGAAAATGGATGCTAGATAATTATGTTATTCCTCCAGTCTTCATTCCTTTGTTTTGTTGTTGCTGCCTGTTCTTCACTCTAGTTTTTTTTTGTCATAAAAGGTTAGTTTGAGTCATGTAGTTTGAGTTGTGTAAGGAAGCCATTATAAATAACACCACCATTTTTTTTTTATAAATCATTAAATATTATATATATAACTCAAAAACTGTACCTATTTATTATTTAATAGTCCTCTACATACTAGCACTTAACTAATTGAATCTTTAGATAATTTACTCAAACAAGTACATTTTAAAACTTAACTCGAAGTTTTGACTGTTTATTATATCACCACGGAGAGTTCAACCTCAGTTGACCTCTGAGGAGGACTTTGGCAAGAAAAAGAAAAAAAGCAATAATAAAATACTGAACAGATAAATATACAAATAAATGAATAAAAAAGGAAGTTAGAAGGGAATAATAGCATGAACAGCCCAAAATGGCAACAGCATTTTCACATTGTACTGCCACGGAGAATCTTTGGAGAATATTATAACTTGTAGGTAAAGGTTTAAAAAATGAATGCAGATGCTAGGATTACCTATAACTTGCAGTCAATGTTGAACCAATTGATAGCATTATGATTGTACAGCCAGTGAGTGATTCCTAATATACATTTGTAATTTCATTATAGGACACGTAATTCTTGAATTGATGGAAGGCAAAGAATTTCTCATCTTGGTTTCCATTGTTTTCATGGCAACTCCAGCATACCAGCAAGGTAACCTTGTGTGCTGTATACCAGGCAGTACAATGTAGTTCACTAATGTTAGGAGTATTTTTTTTAAGTTTTATCATTTAACAAGGTAGCTAATTATAATTTAGTTAGTGTATTTCACATTCAAGTTTTGGTTACTCCACAAAAAAGTAAATCAGTAGAACTAACTAGTGAACACGTACACATAATTAGACTAGTGCTGAGTTTCCACATAATGAGCAAGTTAGCCTAGCTAAGGTTCAATACAATTTGCACAAACTAGAAAGAGTGAACTCACAATTATTGTATAGCTAAAGTCATCGATCACTGTCCAGCACCACAATCTTGATCACTGTCCAGCACCACAATCTTGATCACTGTCCAGCACCACAATCTTGCCCGAAGCGTTTATTGTTGTTGACTATTTCCTAATAATCAAAGATTATGGTTCAATAATTAGTTTTCAGTGAAGCAGTGGTCGCTGTGTTGGAGAAGGATAGTGAGGAAAAAAATAGGAAGAAGACAGGCCATTCTAGGAGGTTAAGACCAAGAGAATCGTCCAATGTTTGGGTGACACTTGTGAAAATATTTCAGGTGTAAATTTTGTATCACTTCTGCTAAAGACAGCTCTAAAAGATTTCGTCATTGGTTTATTATTAAATTCTACTTTTGGTCAACAAAGACAATAATAAATTTTATTTGTGGTCAACTATGTTGCTATACACTATGACATAGTGTGACAGCCAGGTAAAGGCACATTAACCACCTACTCAACAGGATCAATGTCAGAAAATTGTCAGCCAAGCACCAATAGTTGCGTGTATCAATGTAGTGTTTATAGAATTTTAACTGGTGGATTGATCACTTCAATTTAACATGACTTAAGTAACGTGTGAATATTTTGAGCGGGGATGGAAGGAGATGCTTGCTAAATATGATGTTGTGTACTATTTTGTTTAAACTGGCAAATTGTGTATGATCTATTCGAGGACAAGATAATATTCCAGAATGTGAAGTATTCTAGAAAATAATAGAATATAATTTAGCTATCACGTTTTTACAACTCATGGAAAGAATTAGTGTTACTTTCAGGCTGCCATAATACACTGGGATTATGAAGTTGCACAAATACACAAGAGTATAAGCAATTACACCTAAACTAACTTCTCACATAGTTCATAGCTAATTGTTCATTGAATGCTGTATAAACATAATCCAATATTACGCATGCTTGATGTTATGTTTGCATGGTGGGCAGGCAGCTTGATTGGATTATTCTTTATCAAAAGTCAACTCTGTTATAGTGCACAGATGACAAAACATATAGATACAACACAGGAAATGACATCATCATTGATTTCAGTCTATATTATCACTCTTATCAACTAAAACCACAGCATTTAGACTGGTACCTTCACTTTGTGGCATGCCTTTTATAGTAACCTCATGCTTATTTGATTCTGATAATCTTTGGTTACTCTTCACACTACTGCTTCACACTACCGAAATCAGTTTTAACACGTGCCATTCTACATGCATTAGGAGACAACATAACTTACTAGTAAATTTCCAGTAAATATATTATTGTGTTCATATCTACTATGTATGTAATACTTGCTGTTATAGCCTGATATACATACCTGTCTCATAAATAGGATCTGTGTTAATTTGTTTAGAAATGTTGAACTAAAGAAAATGTATAGCAATAGGTGTTAATTGTGACCGGTTTTGGGGAAATCGGCCTAAACCCGGCATCTAAAGTTTTCTAATTTATTCTTCCAGTAGGCTGCACGGGGCTTTGGGATGCCGTCCTCCTAATTTGGAAGCAGTAGCACAAGCCGTCTTCACCCTACGCACTACAACACTTCAGTATTTTTGCTAAACTTATTATTGCTGATTTCGAAAGAAAACGCCGGGTAAAGGCGTTGCTAAGGTCAGGGGACGTGCCTTGTGTTCGTATACTATTACTTCGTGTCTCCGGGACACTATGGAATACACCGGTTACAGGCGGATTGAAAGAAGTCTAAAAGGCTTAATGCAGGGCTCTTTAAGAAACTATGATGGCGAGAATTGCATGAGTACGTGAATTATGTAGAATAGTAAGTGAATTAGTTAGCTACAGTTTTTTCCCGCTGTTAGTGAAAATTTCTTAGCAACGATCCGGACATGAGTCCAACCGGCTAGTGTTTTTAGCCTCATAGCGTGAGTTCTAGAGCTCACCAGAGCTTACAACTGCATCATAGGCTAGAGCTAACTGGTATCTATCCATTTCTGCCATAAATTTTTTTTTTTTTAAATCTACCCATAAGGCTTCATTTACCCTGAGATACTGAAAAATATTGTTTGCTGCATTTTGGCGGATTTTCCCAAAACCGGTCACATATATTATAACATTTGTGACCGTCTATAGGAAAACCAGGCACAACGCGGCACCCTTCGAAAAAATTTTTTTTTCACTTACGGAGTTGTCGGCGTCCAGATATTGAGCTCTCCAAGTTTTATCGTCGTAGCTTAAGTCGTTCCCGCTATAATAGACCTAACCGTTCCCTTCCGTCCGCTTGAAACAATACATTTTTAAGAAATCGATCTATCTTTTCTCGATATTGCGCACGCCGCGTTGTGCCCGGTTTTCCCATAGACGGTCACATTTGGTGATGTCAGTTGGTGGCGACGCTTTACTAATTTGGCTAATCTCATGAAGTATATACACACTGCTGTGTATCATCATTACTGACTTACAAGCATATGCTTTTAGAGATGCAATACGTGAAGTGGGTATATCTGCAGTTTTAAAACTATACATTGAAGAGCATTGCAGAGCTGTTGATTATACTGGATACAATTGCACATGAAATTAAATGACTAATTGTCTAATTGAAACATACCAAGGATGTAATATGTGTCACTATAGTATATACAGATATATGATATGTATGTCACTAACTTACAATTCATTTGAAAAATACATTAACAATTTGTTGTAGAGTGCTTGGCTGGGCTGACTTGCTTGCCATCACTTCACTATCAAGTGCACCATAGTATATGCATGTAATGTGTGCGAGTGTGTATGAACATATAAGCTTTGTATATATCTACATGTCTATTTAGTGCCCAGTACTCCAATTATCACTAGATTATCGACAGCTACAAATGAGATTTCTATGGAATGGTCTCAAGCTCCAAATGAATACGTGGACAACTATACAGTGTCTTATACGTATGTGTTCCGATCATGTGAGGGTAATATAGGAGGTCACATGACTGTTTCTGGGATTCCAAACTCTACATTATCATATACTCTCACACAACTGGAGGAATATGCTGAATACACTATTAATATAGCAGCAAGTAACCAGGCTGGAACTTCAGATCCTGCTATGAGGACTATTACAACTATGAAATCAGGTATATGTACATCTCGTCTGATATGTCTACTTTGAATACATGTATTCTCAAACTTTATACAGATCCTTCCAGTATAGTTCAGAATTTCACCATAGAGTCTGTGACTGCTACTAGTATCAACATTACTTGGGATAGAATAGAATGTCGGCACAGAAACTCGGAAATAACCAGTTACACATTGCTTGTATATGAAGGTACTACCAGAATTCTAGGTATTAAAACACAGACTGTGAACGATTACAATCATTTTCTGATTGAAGACCTAACTCCAAGGACCAATTATTCTATAACTATAATAGCTGATGATGATGACATCAATCGTCAAAGGCGAAGTCGTCCGGCTATCATATATGGAGTCAGTGGAATCAATAAAGGTGGGTCCCAGTTACATTATAAAAAATATTTGATGTAGTTGAAGCAAAATACTGACGGCAATACATAAGAAATCTGTTTTGTATCTAAATGCCATCAATCCACATGACAAAGGGTATGCAAAGATGTTATAGTGTGTATGTGTGTGACACATTTGTACTAAGTTTAACTGTCTGTATAGCTAACACATATTCATTTCCAGATTGCTCATATGTACTAAATTGCAGCTGAAGATGCACCATATTACCAGACACAAGACAACCAGAAGTTATCATCCTATGCCTCTCTTACTCCAGCTTAACAACAAAATTCAAAAGATTGCAAAAATTACAGGCCATAAAAATGGGTTCACATAATGTTTGAATGCTTTTATCCTACCTTGCAGTTCCTGAATTGAGAAAATAGGAATACTTATAGTATACTGTGTATATCATCAACATGCTAAGTAGATACAATATAATGTATTACGGTACACAATGTTAAAGCTATTTGTTTTTTGTATCTAATTTTTATCAATGGTAATACTTGAAACAATATCCCTTCAGTAATCATTAGTATGAGTAATAGCAGGGGTAACCATGCTATTCGGGATTGAGCACAAGGCAAAGCCAAATGGTATTTGAATTGCTTTACGAATGATATTGATCATGTTGCATATCACTCACTGGTTCAGGATTAGCTTCCTCTGGAACTTCATGTCAACCTACAGCTCCTACTAATCCGTTGAAAAACATTCCGTCTAATATGGGTAGAACTTCTGCACTAAAAAATGACATAGTCTCCAACTAGAAACTACTCGAACTGTACGTTTCAATGGCTAAAGCTGCACACATGTGCATTTAACCATACTATTTCACTTCATATTTTCCCCCTAAACGATAAATGCTAAAGCTTAGCTGCAGCGTCCAGAGCCCGGCTAATGTGTTGTTCTATTGCATGTATTTTTAGAATAGAAATAGCTACTACGTAACTAAGGTAGTCAGGCTGAAAATAAACTTGACATTAGTTCGAAAATGACGATAAATTTGTCTACAACTGAGGCGGTGGATCTTGTCTGCAACAACGTTTTCGACTGCGAACGTGAGAGGGAATGGGCACAGGAGCTACATAGCTACTGCAGAGGTACTACTGTTGAGGATAGAGAGTTGGACTTGCTCGCTAAAGCTGTCATTTCATTGCCAGTTGAGGAAACTACTAGTTTTCAACTTGAGAGCTACTAGAGCACTGTAGGTAGCGAACATACCAGCAGCTATGTTGAAGAGGATATGGAACTTGATATTCCAGGTAAGAAAAACAGCTATTTATGCAGAAAATTGGAGAAAAAAGTAAAAAATAGTTTTCCGGGGAACATGTTGGTAAATTTTGTTATGCCTAATAGCTTTCCCAGGAATATGGTGCTAATTTGGTCACAGCTCTGAACTTTTTTTTTTTTACAAACTCCCAGCAACGAGTAATGATTTGACTGAGCTATCTTTGCTCTCTGAATTACTATGGACTTCCTATTCATAAGTATGATGTCTCTACTTCTGCAAGGTCACAATATTGAGATGATGGTAATACTGATTATGTTGAAAGCATGAAGAAAGGTTGACAAAGTAATGAATGGATGAAAAATGAAGAGTAAGAGTAAGAATATGGCTAGAGGGAGGAGTAAGTATATGCAGAGGACTGGAATTATTAGCGAAATATTCTTTTCTTCTTGATGTTCTTTAGCCCAGCTATCAGTCACGCCTCTCCTGGTGTCATCCATCAGTGAGCAACAGCATTGCTGGCTGAGATAACTGTCTATTATAACAGTAAAAAATATCTAATCATGCACAAACAATTCCTAATATTGCACTGGAACGCATACAGATCAATTTGTTGTGATATAGTTACATTGTGGTCCCAATAACCACTTTGTGGTTTGTTGCTAAGCAACCAAATTTGACCATAAATGTTCAACAATACATGTACTTTCACGCGATATATGGTTGCTAGGTACTTTTTTGATCTCCTGATTTTATATTTATTTTTAAACGTTATTCATATAGAAAAAATAAAATTACTGAATTTTATCTGCCAGTGAGAGGGTTAAGTGCATGATATACCGTTTAAAAACTCCTTTTCTGCCAGTATTGTCATAAATTACGACGATGACCAAACAACTATTTTTAATCTGGTCAACAGCCTCAAATTACTCTATTGAAATAGTTGTCATACCACTTGAAGTACTTAAATCAGTCTATTGGTTACAGTTTTTCTCATGACCGAGTCATTATGTATAGTTTAACTGTTGTAGGATTTATTGTGGTTTAGGAAAATAAGAACATCATATGGTCATTAATACTCCATCTGATATTGCCATTATGCACTGTGTTATATTTGAGTTGACTGGTACATTGTTTTAGGTGTTGGATTCTTCTTTAATAGACAGATCTATTCTAATAACAGTGCTGTGGATATTGGTTCACTTGGACACTCCAGGCCTTTGTTGTGTGTGACAAATCTGGTAGAGTGTTGTAGCAGTGATGAGACTGGATCAGATCCCATTGGTTCTTGGACTTTGCCAGATGGTTCCGTCCCTCCTACTTCTGGTACTGGTATCTTTATGTCAGCAGGTCTCAGTGCTGTCTCCCTTACTACTAGATTGTCATCATCGGTCACAGCTCCTTCAGGAATATATAGCTGTGAAATTGAGGATGCTAATAACGTAGTCAGAGTTTTGCATTTATATGCTTATCAATCAGGAAATACACCAAGTGAGTTTGAATAATTGCACACAAAATGTGTAATGTTTACAATGTAAAAGTTCTAATAATTTGTGGAACTTGAAGTAGCGTTTTTGTCAGAAATGAAATGTATTTTATATAAACTATAGGAATGACTTGCCACATTATTGTAACTGATGGTTCCAGCCCAGCCAAACAGTTGGTACTTGATGTACAAACTATTGCAAATTAAGAATGGAGTAGCATTAGTTATATTTATCTAATTCTGTACCACGTGGTTTAGTTGCATCAGTCACTTTTTTTTCTCACTTATCTTTGTTTGACACATATGGTTCAATTTCATTCACACACCACTCACTATCGTCATTATTACCGACTGTGCTTTACCCACCTTTTTTGACCTTACTTTTTACTCATCTTTTCATGATACTTTGTCCACATTTTTACAATGCTTTACCTACCCAACTTGGCTCATAGGCATTTGTTGACAATACTTACCAACTTTGCGATCAATAAAATTGATCAGGCCATGGCCTGACTGACCTGACCAGTTCCAATGTCCTGTATTAATGTTTGTGCCGTTATTAGGTGCTCCTGTTATTTCAAGTCTTCAATACAACCAAAATATATCAGCTATGATCTGCACATCCACCGAGCAACTAATAGAGTCAGTGACATGGTATAAAAATGGACAAGAGATACCAAGAAGCAGTTCACAGTTGATACAGAGTCATCGAATTATCGATAGAGACAATGTAGTCATAGAGCATATCCTCAGCGGGAGTGTGGATATATTTTTTGGGACATTTACATGTGCTATTCAAGATAACACAAACAGGACAGCAGAGATAAGTGTTACTTTAAATGGTTAGTCATTAACCCTTTGACAGTTGGAGCCGAGAACTTTCGGCTTTGCACCGCTCCCAATTCTCCGATTTTTTAAAATATTAATTAATCTAATATGACATTCTTATTTTTTTTGTTATACATTGCTCTGATGTAGTACTTCCTAAAATTATAAGAATTGAAATGAGTGTACTAGTATTTTTTTATAATGGTTTTAGTGTTTTAAAAAAATATGGCAACTGAGCGTCAGTCCGCCTGAAATTTTTATATAGTTCGGGGCTTCGAAGCTCAGAATTCAACAGAAGGACAGAGTTGTGTTAGGTCTAGATGTTTTGTTGGTATGTGTACACTATTCCTGAGGTGGAGGTTGCGAGTTCTAATCCTGCTGTTGACAATTTTTTTCTGCCTTACTTTTCCTTGTGAAAAGCTTTTCTCATTATCAATGTTTTACCAACTCTGCTCAGCTCATGATTTATTCATGAACACACACACCATCGGCATCATTACTTACACACAAGAGTATTATTGATAAAATAGATAGCTAATAGTAATAATCGTATGCATGGTTACTTACTAACGGAATTATGCAACTTTGAATTGCCGGCAATTTATTAGGACTACATAACTCAGTAGTTATGTATTCATAATTCTTTCCCAACTATGCTTATGCTGCAATATTCTTGAAAAATTGTAGTTTTAGTTTCAGCATTAGAATAGTCTGTTTGGTACACAGTGGCCATGATTAAGATAGCTTTTAAAGAGATCATTGTGAATACTTTGGGAAACATAGCAAACCTTTCTGCTGGGTAATTTCAATGTTTTTTTCTGGCTACAAAGCATTTAATATTTTCAAAATAATGTATTCCAATTTATAAGCTATTTGATAGGAAGTGGCAGCTTCCTGTTTATAGTCTACAGTAGCTGATATTTAGAATAGAAAATTGTGTTTTATGGAGCAAAAGAGGGAAGAGTAGCAGTAATTTAACTGTTCTATAAGTATTATCGTGCACTGAAATTGTAATGAATATCAAAATATTTATTTAATTAGTTATAAAAGTTAAAATTTCTACTTTAAGGTCAATTAGCCACTGCCAACAAATAGATGTTAGAATTTTTTCTCATTTCTCACCTGTTATGCTCCAAAGAATACTATTGGCTTTTTAGTGTACCTAAATAGAAGCTGAAACTTACTTCAACTAGGCTGATAGTTAAAACATACTACTCTATTACCGCATTATGTTGACTATCCATTAAATTGTGTTCATTTTAGGTGTAAACATTGTCCACAGTCCCCTGCCCCTCACAGTGGGTAGAGATGAGACTCTGACATGTGTGAGTGAGTTGGGCATGGCAGACAGGATAGAGTGGACCAGCAGTGGCAGAGTTCTGGCCAGTGAGTCATCTATAGACAGACTCAGCCTCACCTTCTCTCCAGTCAATGACACTACAGACATTCATGGGAATGACTTCGTTTGTTCTGTGCACCTGTCACAACAGACTTTCAACCAAACACTCCCTACAACAGTTACAGGTAACTTAGGAAGTCATTACTTTTTTGCAATATTATGATAAATAGCAAGTTCCTCACCACACAGTGGCGCCTGATGTACTAAGTTACACATATTAACACTGCAGTAGTGTCAAGCAGTTTTATCCATGGTTTCCCTCTACTGTTTTCTTTTTTTTTCCCTCAGCCATCCTTTTCAACTCACAGATTCTCTTCTCCTGTTCCCCAATATCTCTGTTTTTTCTGTGTACTTTCTTTAACTTCTAGTTACATCAGTCAGCTTTTTATCACCTGCTTCTATTTTATTGACCCTAGCATTCTCCTGCTTCTCTGCCTCTCTTATCATTGTGGTTAGCAACTAACTCTTTCCCAACTCAGTTTGGCGACCCAGTGTTCAATTTTATAGGATACAATGGTATGATAAGACACTTCAAGACTTTCCAAAGTTAGGTCCAGACTTATTAAAAGTTGTGAGGGCTCACTCCGCACTCCATATTGCCAGTTTGAATCGCATAACAGCTGGTTTTTGTTCCTTTTTTATCTTTCCCCTAGTCAAACGTTCCCATTCAGGTCATGTCGATGCTTTGCCAACTCTGATTGTCTCATAAATTATTCATGAACACGCATAGTGATCATCATTACTGACACCCAAGCGTATTATTATATAGGTATTATAATATCACTAATATTACTTCAAGTAGAATGTTATACACTAGATTTTTCTCTTGTGTGCACTACCAATTACATTGTCAATATATTGCTAATAACTTCCAAGTGCATGGATTCAAGCAATTATACAAGGTATGCATCACACTCATATCTGACATACCAAATTTCTCAGATCACCAATATATGGCATTAGCCGCCTATTGATGACCTGTACCTTTTATTAACCAATCCGAGTTTTATTGATGGGAGTAGTTTACGGACATTCACAGAAAATTCTGTTATCAATGGGCACAATTATTTACAAACATCCGGAGCATCCACAATAGTAATGCAGAGCTGAGTAATGAGTGCTTTATTTTGCTTGAATACACTTTTCATAGTGACCGGTGGGTAAAAACCAGTGGTATAAAATAATAGAAGTATATATTTCAGCATTGGGACATAACATTAATTCAAACTTTCAACAGCAAAATTTAACTTAATTGCTTTATGTACACTGTGAAAACTGTCCCATGATTTCTAAAGTTTAACTATTGTCAACATAGATAAGCTTGCTAACAACCACTGCCACATTTATCTCCAATTGAATTCTGTATAATGATTCTGGTCTATCAGTAATTCACAAAGTAGCATTAAAGCCAGATCGGAAGCTATTACAACACAGTGAATGATGCATGAGTATTAAATAGCTTTGAGATTGCGGAGCCAAGCAGTATTGAACACACCACCACTTATTTAAATGAAGTGTATACAACTTCTACAACTTTAGCTACAAAGTTAACTTCAAACTGTTTTTAGGCTAACTTAGTGTTGCACAGTAGAGTTGAAATAGTGAGAGTATTTGTATTGTGAGTGTGGCAAAAACTTAAAAATATTTTATCTCTGAGAGGGAATTAAATGATTAAGCCAGAGAATGTGCTTGTGAAACCATATAGAGTGTAGGTCAATATAATTCACGGTAGTAAAGTAACAAAGCTCATATCTCAGAATATATCCATTTGAGCGAAAAGTTTGACATCTCAAATGGAAATTCAAACTCCAGGGATTTTTGTAGTTTAAACTTGATCAAATTGTCAAAAGTCTAAATAATTTATTAGAAATAATGCTAACTATTATATAAGGGAAAAGGTTCCTTTGTGGCTTGATAACTGTTATATACAACTCTGCCACCATTATAGTTACCTTTACAAATCATCAAGATTCTACCTAAATAATATTTTATATATTGTATGAGTCATAGACTGATACACCCACTAAACTTTTTTATATGTATTTCTTGTGTTCAGTGCCACACCCACCTATCAATGTTTCCCTCGAGATGTCAGGGAGCCTAGTTGCAGGGTCAGAGTATAATTTGACATGTGTTGTTACTAAGCTATACAGTGGACTGACCAGATCACCTGGAGTGAGATGGAGGGCTCATGAGAACCATTATTTCTATGCTACGGTACCATACAATTCCACCACAGAAAATGTTTCTATAGCAACTGCAAGATTCTATCCTATATATACAAGCCATTCAGGAATATATATTTGTGAAGGATCACTAGAGTCTCCCTTATTGGAAACTCCGGTTTTAATCACTGTGGGGCCATTTATATTTTTTCAGAGTGAGTTCCTATTTATTATAGTGAGTATAACAAGATTGTTGTTTATCATTCCATGTGCTTAGTTCCAGCTCCAGTCCTTGATATCACACAATCTGAATTCACAACAAATGGAAGTGTTAATATAACTCTGACTTGCTCTGCTACTGTTAATCGTACCTTTCTTAACTTTGATTCACTCAGATATATTTTCACATGGTTTAGAGACAATGATTTACTACTACAAGAAGAAACAACACTGGGATTCTCACAGTACACTCTGAACATGCCAGGAGTTTTCCAGGAAAACATCACATGTGCAGGACAAATTCTAGAGGAGTTCAACCGTATATTAGCAAGTACAGTTACCAATTATACAGAGCTTGTTACAGTTGCTGGTAAGAATCACTTTAGTACAACTAAATTAAAATTTCAAAATTGCTTTATTTAGATCTTGCTTTAATATGACAGCAGAAGTTAGTTTGTATTGAGAAACAACTAACTTGTGAAATTTTCATATAGTATTTTAGCATGCTCATATTTCCTGATGTGTGTTAAATATTAATAGTGTCAGAGTCCTGCTTGAAAACATCTATTTCAGTCAACCTATCTCACACAGAAATGAGACAGAATCTGTCATGTCTCGCACAAAGTTGTCCTTACTTGGCATCCATTACAAATTTAAGTCTGATCTCTGTGATGTGGACAAAAGATGGCCAGCAAATTTCAGAGGAGAGTATAATATCTTCAACAGTGAAAGAGAATAAGGTTCTATCTGTATCACTCTCAATTATTTTGGAACCAAGCTCTAATTACTCGTGTAAAACAATAGTTCCATACTCACTAAATGTCTCTAATTCTCTGAGAACTTTGGAAACTGGAGCATATATAATACCGGGTGAGGGTTTGTATGGATATAGCTACTTCAAATGAAACGTTTTATTGAATATACTATGTGTGTCTTCAGCCACTAGATTGTATATTCAATTTTGTTCAGAAATGAAATTGGAGCATGTAAGTATTCGTTAGTTGTATATTTTTTGTATATCCATCTATTACCTTGTCAATGTCACAGGATCTATCACAAACTCATCACATTGGAATACAACAATATGTAACAAACGTTTTAATGAGCTGCGGTTATGACTTGATTATGCAAAATGTGACATTTCAACAAAATATTTCCTCCATTACTTTCGAAGCAGTCATTGTAAGTTCTTCTGATGTCACCAGTAGAGAGCTAAGACGGTGTTTGGATCACTCAGCACCAAATCATATCTCAGTGTCATCTTTGTCTTTAGAAGTAGCATGCACTTCAACCTGCCCAAATTTTGTTTGTGCTGTCCCAACCACCACCTTATTGACACAGCCTGAATCTCGAGGTTCAGATAGTATAGTCACTACAGATATAACAGGCAGTGATGGAGGAACGTCTCTATCTAGAGTTCCAAGCCACATTATTGCTATAGTAGTTGTCATAGTAGTTGTAGCAGCTGCTATTTTGACTGCAATTATAATAATTTTAGTGGCGTATCACAAAAGACCTCGTTCAAAAGAAAGGTGAGATGATTAACACAAATTATTACAACTAAAAACCAAGAGCAGAATAGAAATATCGTGTATGCATGGGAAAATTTTTGAAACATAGCTAGGTAGTATGGAAAGTGAAAATTCTAAATTTTAGCATTAAAAGAAAATACAGAAGCTAGCAATTAGCTACTTATCTTACATGTTTATATTAAAACTATTGGTAAATGCTGCTATGTTATTATGTTGAGTGTGAAATGTGCGAGAGGATGGGAAAGAAAAGTTGCAAAAAATACAAGAACATCCTGGAAGTCATCATTAACTATAGCATAATAGCTGGTAGCTATATATTACGTATTTCCATATCTGCAGTAGTCATTAAAGCAGTAGCTAGTTGAAGTGTAATAATTTCTTGTGATGAGGTTAATGTGCAATAACAGCTGGTTTTTTTGTTTGTTTATTTGTTTGTTTTTTGCTATGTCCAGAAATAATGTAAAATAATGGAGTCGCTCTTTCTTATTCTGTGTGCATGACAGAAAGCCAATGGTGTAACTGCTCAATGTTACAAATATTACAATTCACTATTAATTAGATCTTTCCATGTGTGAAATCATAGGGTTGCACTAACAATAGTCAATTACTAGCTAATTCTGAAGAAGCAAAGTTGTTCCCACTTTTACTAATTGTAAAAATTAAAATATTGCCGTTGTGAATTTTTGTTTCTTATATTTTTATAGTAGTGAAAAAATGGTGCCAACAGTGGAATTGGATTCTTATCATAACATTTACATACCAGAAAAAAATGATGGTGGTAGCGGAGAAAAAAATGTGGAAATTCTCAATGGGTTGACTTCCCAAGTGTCTTCATTCGCAAAATGAAGGCTGTAACTCAACCTGAAAACCAACTCACTAGATCACTTGCAAATTTTGTTTTACTATTTTTTGTGCTCATTATTAAATAATAAGGGTTTAGCCCTATTTGCTCACGACATTCACTAACTGATAATTACATAGTCATCATGAATCAACAATGATCAATACAACTGAACACACAGGGAAAGGATCGTCAATTAATATGACTAGCTACACGCAATGATTATGAGTAAATGTAAGTAGTTCATGAAGGGGTTGTTTTCAATGTTCTCTAATAATAGCTAGGATGACATACTAATGTTTTGCAACATGACAAAATGTTATATACCTGTATAAAATTGCTAGAAAACTACTCTTACCAAGTGCTATATTGAAAGTAGCTAGTCATTAATAATATTAGGTAATTGAGCTGCTAGCTATTCTATTTACTAAAAAGGATATTCTCATATTATGTGCAAAAAAAAAATTTCTTTAAATTTTTTCCTACACAGATTCAGCTAAATATTACTCCTCATGTGCCTATTCATGTGGGTGGAGTCACTAAAAAAGACTTGAGATAAGTTAGTCTTTGTTGTTGGTTTGATGAGCCCTAAGGTAACAAACAACATTGTTCTCATAGGTACAATAATAAGTCAGGAATTTTTTCATAAACCTGTTTACACCCATTACAAATGCTTATCTAATATACCTATAATAATATGAAAGATTTTTATTTTTTGATTGTGAACTCGGAAAGTCATACAGATGTTCTAATAGACATGCCAGCAAGCATTAAAGCAAAATCCAATATTCGCAGATAACTGCGAGTCCTCCAGCTGCTAGCTATCAGTGTCCAGCAACAATTCTGCCAATCTGTGTTCTTACTAAGCTTCTTATTTACTGCTGGTGGATAAATAACTGGTGTTTTAGTGCTAAAATTGAGCGTGAGCATAAGTGTGTCTTTAAGTAGGTTGACGTGACCAGACTACAAACATCATAAAAATATATTTATGACTTTTATAGTGAAGTTTATCATAAATACAACACTGAACTACATACAGTTTACAACGCAGAACTAATTTTAATTAAGCCTCATACAATTTTATGTAATACCTGCCCATACTCTATGGCTTTAAAAGTTTTCTAATTCACTCACTGCGCCATGCTCTAAATTAAGAAGTAATTGCTTGAAGATCAAGTTAATAGGTCAATTCTCCACAGGACATGGAGGAATGAGGGAGGAAAGAAGTGATGGTGGTGCAACTTGCGTTTTGTTTGTCAGGCTGCCAGCATCGTCACGGTGTGAGGTCAGAAGTCATCCACCTCCCATGCCTCTGCCAAAAAACCTACACGAATATGTAGCTATAATTACAGGGAAGTTGGTAAGGGGTAAAATGAATAAAGAACAATGATGAATTAAAGATTGAAGATCAAGCCAGGTTAATTCCTCGCAGGACACGCTGGAATGAGGAGGAAGTGCCCCATCCAGAAGTGGGGTGGGGCAACTGAGACGAAAGTAACAGGATAAGTGTGAAAGCAATTATGTTGTGAGACAAAAGCACTCAGAATCAAGTCACTAATAGCATCAAACTGATTATCTTAACTATGTCTGAAAGCTAGACCTTGTTCCCAGCAAAAGATAATTGTGGCTGTAACCGACTGCAACTTCATTCTGTTCTCTCTAATCAGCTCAGTTCATCTTGAACTGATTTTGCTGGCCTATGTGGACAAAAACTTTTCTTGTACAGAACAAAACATCATGGAATTTTCTACAGCTAGCTACCTGATGACTTGTTGATTCTCTAGAACAAACAACAAACAAATATTGTTCAGCTACGATTTTTACCTTTTTAAATTGGTTATGGGTTGCTTAACTAGCACGCTCAACTCTTGAGATGGCTCATATTGTAGTAACCCAGCAATACTTAGTATAGCTAACCCCCGAATAATAAGGTAAGTGTTAATACTTATAATTCATAAAGGAACTGTACAGAACTATGAACTCTGCCACTAAAACACACAAGCATGCTCAGAAATAAAACCACGAATGACTTACAAACATTACCACAAAATGATCACAAAAATACCACACATATGTTATCTGGAATTCTTGAAAAACTTAAGAAGTCATATTTGTACATACTAATTTAGAAGCTACTGGATCTGTGGATCTATTATTTCTCTTAGACAATTTAATCACCAAAAAAGCAAACAGATGGCAAATTTTGCTGTGTGAGCTATATGTTAACAAATAGGATAAGTGTAAACCAATAATATGTAAATTTCTAGAGAAACAACTCATACATTAAAAGCAGCTGCCTATTTGTTTGAATTGCATGTAGAATGTACAATTATTGTCAGGAATTGCTTGTAGTATGATACTCTACATTACAACTTGTCAATGAACATGAGATAGGATTGAGAGGGCCGGAGGAGGGAGGGGGTGGCCTGGATTCACTGCTCATTATGCTAGAAGTGCCTTAGCATGGTAGACATGTGTGATGAGTTGTTGTGCCACATTACTTGTCCATTCATTGTAACCTGATGAAGATAGGATTTGGTGAATAATCATTTGATCATGGTTCAAGTTGTTTTAGATATTAGTGAGAGAGAGTTAAATTAATTTCATTTGAATCCTGAAACTTTAATAATATATCAAGTTAGATCCCATTATTTCAAGCCTTCAATTCAAGCAAAATATACCAGCTATGATAGTACATCCTCTGGTCAACTTATAGAGGTAGTGACATGGTATAAGAACAGAGAAGAAATACTAAGGAACAGTTCACAATGGTTACAGACCAAGTAATTATCAACAGAGAAAATGTAATAATTGAACACACTCTAGGAGGAGCTATTGAAGCATTTGTAGGAACATTTACTTGTGTTGTTCAGGACTATACTAGAAGGACAGCAACACAAACAGTATCATTAAATGGTGGGTTATTCTCAGCTTGCATGCATTTTAGGGTTACAATAAATATATCCGTTTGTCTTTTACTCTGTCTGTAATGAATTAGTCTGAAACAGAATGATATCAATTGAAAATTGAACGTTTAAAGAATTAAATAAAATTTAATAATGTAATTCGCATTATAATATACATAATGGCTGATATTTTTATGGCAGGTGTAAGTATTCTCCATAGTCCCCTTGCCTCTCAGAGTGGGTAGAGATGAAACTTTGACATGTGTAAGTGTGTTGGGCATGACAGACAACATTGAATGGACCAGTAGTGACAGAGTTCAGGCCAGTGAGTCATCTGTAGACAGGCTCAACCTCACCTTCTCTCCAGTCAATGACACTACAGACATTCATGGAAATAACTTCACTTGTTTTGTGTACCAACTGAACCAGACCTTCAATCAAGCACTTCCTATTACTGTAACAGGTAACTGATATTGGAGTTGTAAATTATTGGTATTCAAAGGAGTAAAATTTGGAATACCATGTGTACCAGGTATATGATACAGTTGGATTACTTCATGTATAGAATAAACACATACATAAATATTGCTGTATTCTATAATGATGCTTGAAGAAACCGCAATAATTTTACAATGTATTCAATAAGCCCTATAGCTCAAAACGTGCTTCTTAGTATTACATTTATTAGCACTAAAGTATACAATAGTAAGTAAGTACTACATTGGGCTACATAACATTCATACTGAATTTAATTTGACCATTATTTAATTGGTGAGCGAGCAAAGCAAGCGAGACACTAACAGGGGTAACACAATTGAAAATTTGGGATATTTGTTTGTTGGCGAGTGAGCGGAGCAAGCGAGACAGTATGGGGTGGATAATGCAAAATTTAACCTTAGGCTCCAAATTGTGAGATAATTCCTGCGAAACGCTTGTTTTTTAAGTGGTGCTTGTTGGTTGTCAAGAGCCACTGGTAGTTAGAATGGCTTAATATTAATACTAAGGGAGCAACCCCATATGGGGGAGCTGAGGTAAGTACGTAGTTCAATTATTTGTTGGCTAAAATTACAAAAATAACTCAGGCCATTTTGTTTTATGGAGCTGAGAGCTTGTTCAAGAGTTACTGGTAAGTGATGGTAGTACAGAAGTTACCACTACTCAGGAAATTGAGGTAGGAGAGTAATTCAGTATTTGTTTGCTAACATTAATGGTCAACTGCTATATTTTGTTTGCATGAACTAAGCTTACAGGAATATGTAGAATACAATATATCAATAAGAGCATTCACTTCAGTAGGAGCAGGTCCATTCAGTACTACTGTAACAGGAAGAACCTCAGAAGATGGTAAAATGGAACTCATATAATTTAACTTAATTCATTATTGGTCATGCATACATTTATAGTTCCCTCTAGCTCATCAAATAATGTTAGAGTAATTTATTCTTCTACTACAAATCAGTGTGATGTGGACTGATGTCCAAGAAATAGACACAGGAATGGAATTATTGTAGCATTTGAAATTCTTTACATTCCTTTGAATACCTTTGAGAGCGTGTTAGTTCAAGGAATGGTCAATACATCAGCTTCAAGTCGAAGTGTAGAAATCAACAGCTTAGAAGAGTATGTACAATACAATGTATCTGTACGGGAATACACCTCTATAGGACCAGGACCATTTAGCTCACCAGTAACAGAGAGAACGTTAGAAAATGGCAGGGTAGTATTTATTATATACTGTTTTGTGTTTATATTAATTTCTTCATGTTTTTCAGTACCCTCCAGTTCTCCAAGCAATGTTACAATAGTCTCTGTATCATTGACTTCTATTGGAGTAATGTGAGAAAATGTTCAAGAAATAGATGAAAATGGAGTAATAATAGCATTTGAAATTCTCTACATTCCTCTTGAGACATTTATTGGTCTAGTTCCAAAACTAGTCAATACATCAGCCTCCAAGAGAACTGTTACTCTAAACAATTTAGAACAGCACCTTCTCTACAATATATCAGTCAGAGCAGTAGGAGCTGGACCATTCAGTCCCTTTATAACTCAAAAAAACATCAGAAGACAGTAAGTTTTATGATGCCTTTTAATTGTTATATAGGGTAATTTACCATATTCTAATATATCTTTCACATTTACTGTAATGTGCAATTGGCAAAAAAAATTTAAAACAATATAACTAATGTCTATGACAAATATTACTTTGGTCCAGGAAAGATGTATTTTTAATCATTGGTTTTCTAGAAATGAATGTTTGTTATAGATTGTAAAAGGACCCCTTTTATACTTTTGGTTTATTGCATGCGGGTATTGATTGCAACAGTTTTTTACAATCATATGATACTATAACAAAAATAGATTGCAGTGGTCAATTAGGTTATTATAGCAGTTTCTTATAACTGCTGCAGTATTTCAAAATATTGCCATACTTTTGTGACTCGGTTATTATAAAAAAAAGTCCTTATTTTATTATCATTTCTGTGTGCTTTAGCCAAACGGCAAGCAGTAATAATTTTTAGCTTATGTATGTGCAATAATTATAACTAACTTTAAAATACATGTATTATTTCACTCTCATTCTAAAGTATATGCACTGTAATCAGTTTAAAAAATTCCCCTTTCGCAATTTACTTGCTAAAACTTTTAGTTTCACTTCCTGTAGTTTTGTTAAAGTATAGTGCTTATTAGCATACTGAGGTTGAAGAGTCTTCCCTTTATAGAAACTGAATCATCTGGTGAGTCTGTTTGTTTTGTATTTTGCATGTAATCAACAAAGTAGATTTGAATGTTCATACTTTGTATGTGTGGTTGCAGCAACATCATTGTACATTCACTTTTGCTCAGAAGTGTTACTGGAGTCAATATCATTTCAAACTATATTTATATTTGTTGATGTCACAGGGTCTATCTCAGCAATATCATCTCGGAATAAACAATATTGTGAAAAGAATCTTAATGAAATGCAATAATAACTGTTCAGTAAAATTTGGTAGATCTGAACTTTTAACAAACAATATGTCTATTGTGTTTGAATCGGTCTTTGTCAGTCCTCCTTGTTTTCTTTTCTTGAAATAGTAGATAAAATACAATATTGTAATTCTATAATTATTAGCTGTTATTTGTTGGACTATATATACACACATCAATAAACTTTAATTCTTATTATTATTGTAGCTGTATAGAACTATATTATGAAGATTATCTTATTGAAAAATGCAGAGTAAAGTGCATATTTCTCAGTATTAGAGGTCTAAAATGTGTAAATAAAATTTTCCTACATTATTAGATTTCTGTAGTACATGCATATACATGCTTAAACAATAATAATAATATTATATAATAACAACAATAACAATAAAAAAAATAAAAATAATAAAAATAATAATAATAATAATAATAATAATAATTGGGCGAGCGAAGCGAGACTCACTAACGGGTCTCAATTCGAGATTTTGGTATAATGGCAAAGTTTAAAGAGCTACTTAAAAACGTAAACATTAGCGTGGGCGCAAGAAATTCGGGACAAAAGACTTTGAAATAATGCTAGGTAAAGAAAAAACGGCAAAGAGCTACGGAGACAGAATGGGAAGAGACGTTCGCGGGTTAGGTCTTAACTTCGTCAATGCGCTGTTCTTCGTAGCTATACGCCTTACTTGAAAATCAGAAGTCCAATAGTCAAGTCACTAAGATAATACAACGTAATGCTGTATCTACTAGAGCTCTGGTACAATAGAGCATTTAGAACGGATCGTACTTAGTAAAAGAGACAAGCTTAAACGAAAACCGTTAGTTTATCGATCTTTACCCGTATCATCCTTGGAAATTTAATTCCTTATACTGCTTAAATTTCAGTCAGACTAGCTCACTCGCCATTTGTGCTGTAGCACACCACTAGTATATTTCTAATAGTTCTTCAAGGCTTAAATAAATTGCCTTACCTGTTATTCAGCAAATACCAGGAATGGATAGGTAGTTAGTATGAAAATAACTCTATGGCTACTATAATGTCACTAGCATTATTGATGGTTGGGGGGGGGGGGGGGGGGGGTTTTTTTTTAAAAAAAAAAAAACTTTTAAAAAAAAAAAAAAACACCCAAAAAAGGGGGGGGACTTCTTTTTATAAAAAAAAGGGGGGCAGGGGCAAAAGGATACCCCAAGGGGCTGGGGAGGGGTTTTTTTTTTTTT
>WLWI01000836.1_pt1 | contig 27030 bp, 13 predicted proteins | sample 6701501 | NCBI WGS metagenome assembly WLWI01 (sample SAMN12718690, study PRJNA515312) | sponge metagenome | isolation source: marine sponge | host: Mycale hentscheli | place: New Zealand: South Island, Marlborough, Capsize Point | collected 2014-11-01 | reverse complement strand
TATGGGAATGATATTTTACTCTCACGCCACATTTTCACTCGCCTTTGGCTCGTGAAAATATTTTGCGTGCTCGTAAAATATTTTCCCATATTGTACTCTGACTCGTGCTATAAGTATTATATATATACATATACACACTCACACATATAGAGTATGGCACTTGCGAAGGATCACTTACTTATCACTACTAATTGTGGTTAGTGTCAATTGTGTTATTTTATTTATTAGTTTTTATCCGTTAATTAAATATTAATGGTGACAAATGTTATCTCGGTGGTTATAGCAATGATTGCCAAAGTCATATATAAAACAGAAATAAAAATTATGTATTGGTAAAAATACGTAATGTCTTAGCCAAATAACACAAATTAAAATAATGGCTAAAGCAAGTCCTTTCAAATGGAAATTTTACCCCAATTTTTTTGTATTGAAAGCTGTAAATCATGCAATACACAATGGTTTTTTGTACTCCTTTAACAGTCATAACATACTTATTACTAGCCCTGTGGTAAGTTTGACATAATATTGATTGCTGATGTCATAAAGTATAGTGAGATGTCATAAAGTATAGTGACATGCAATGCACTAACCTTTAACGATTAAACGAATGCATAGTATTGGCCGAAGAAACTCATTGTATAGACAAAACAATAACAATGAAGCACCAAAGGTGTGAATATTCAATTATAAAATAGCTGAATTTTCTATTGTAGGTATTTTTGTGTGCTTTATAATTGCAGATAATTGAAAATTGAAACATAGAACGACTGATCTTTACACCTTAATTTATGGCACAATGTTATATATAATACTAACCCAAAATCTAGTTGTAGACCTACTAAAATATTGTTGGCTAATTTCCCTACAAGTTAGACATGTTTGTGATATAAAGTGTTTATTTGCATCTGTAAGTAAGTTTAGAATAGTGTTTACTTGCATTTATGTGAGTGTTTAGAATAGAAGATTTACTTGCGTCTAGAGTGAGTTTAGAACAGAACATTTATTTGTGTCTGCCAGTATGTTTAGAATTGAAGGTTTACTTGTGTTTATGAGTAAATTTAGAATAGAGTGTTTACCTGCGTTTGTGTGTTTAGAATAATGATTGCTTGATTTTGTGTGTGTGTTTAGAAAAGAGTGTTTAGTTTAGTGTGTGCATGTGTTTAGAACATGTTTGGTTGCATTTCAGTGTGTTTTTAGAATAGTGCGTAGTTGCGTTTGTATATGTGCATCCATAGAATTGAGTTGAGTTGTGTGTGTGAGTTTGTTTGGAAAATGAGTATCAATAGCATCTTTGAATGTGTTCGGAATAGATTGTCTCATTGTACTTGATAGAATGGAGTTACGTTTGTTTGTTAGAGGTGTTGTTTGATTGGAGTTACTGTTTGTTTGTTAGAGGTATTGTTTGATTGGAGTTACTGTTCGTTTATCAGAGGTATTATTTGATTGGAGTTACCGTTTGTTTGTTAGAGGTGTTGTTTGTTTGGAGTTACTGATTGTTTGTTAGAGGTGTTGTTTGATTAGAGTCACTGTTTGTTTGTTAGAGGTGTTGTTTGATTGGAGTCACTGTTTGTTTGTTAGAGGTGTTGTTTGATTGGAGTAACTGTTTGTTTGTTAGAGGTGTTGTTTGATTGGAGTTACTATTTGTTTGTTAGAGGTGTTGTCTGATTAAAGATACTGTTTGTTTGTTAGAGGTGTTGTCTGATTGGAGTCACTGTTTGTTTGTTAGAGGTATTGTTTGATTGGAGTTACGTTTGTTTGTTAGAGGTGTTATTTGATTGGAGTTACTGTTCGTTTATCAGAGGTATTATTTGATTGGAGTTACCGTTTGTTTGTTAGAGGTGTTGTTTGATTGGAGTTACCGTTTGTTTGTTAGAGGTGTTGTTTGATTGGACTTACTGTTTGTTTGTTAGAGGTGTTGTTTGATTGGAGTTACTGTTTGTTTGTTAGAGGTGTTGTTTGATTGGAGTTACTGTTTGTTTGTTAGAGGTGTTGTTTGATTGGAGTTACTGTTTGTTTGTTAGAGGTATTGTCTGATTGGAGTTACTGTTTGTTTGTTAGAGGTATTGTTTGATTGGAGTTACGTTTGTTTGTTAGAGGGGTTATTTGATTGGAGTTACTGTTCGTTTATCAGAGGTATTATTTGATTGGAGTTACCGTTTGTTTGTTAGAGGTGTTGTTTGATTGGAGTTACCGTTTGTTTGTTAGAGGTGTTGTTTGATTGGAGTTACTGCTTGTTTGTTAGAGGTGTTGTTTGATTGGAGTTACTGTTTGTTTGTTAGAGGTGTTGTCTGATTGGAGTTACTGTTTGTTTGTTAGAGGTATTGTCTGATTGGAGTTACTGTTTGTTAGTTAGAGGTGTTGTTTGATTGGAGTTACTGTTTGTTTGTTAGAGGTATTGTCTGATTGGAGTTACTGTTTGTTAGTTAGAGGTGTTGTTTGATTGGAGTTACTGTTTGTTTGTTAGAGGTATTGTCTGATTGGAGATACTGTTTGTTTGTTAGAGGTGTTGTTTGATTGGAGTTACTGTTTGTTTGTTAGAGGTGTTGTTTGATTGGAGTTACTGTTTGTTTGTTAGAGGTGTTGTTTGATTGGAGTTACTGAAACACCAATTATTCAAAGGGTAGTTATATAAATAGTTTCGTTTCAGTATCAGTTAACCAAACACTATTATCTAGGCTGTGGCGAACTGTTTAGTGGCTTGTCATTACAGCATCTGCCAAGCAGTGATAACAAGCAACCAAAATGCTTCTCAAAGCCATGGTCACGTTTTCCTTAGCAACACATGTATAGTGTGGCTATAATTGAGGAGCTGAAATTGTATGTATACACAACAATCATTAATTACCTATGTTATCATCAGTTTTTAATTTTTGTAAACACAAGAAATCACTAAATTTAGGCTATAAGTGTAGTGATGACAGTTTTGTTACAGAACAGAATTTCTTCTATTGCTACATAATGAATCTATTTAAGACTAATGTTGACATATTACACACTCCATTAACTGAAATAATAATCAAATGTCTGACTTTAAGTTTCTATCAGTGTTAGACGTATTTACTGAACATAAAGTTCCAGCGTGGAAATAGCTAAGTCTTCATCATTTCTCTTCTGATCACGACAAATGCTCACTCTAATATCAGCAGAAGTTGGAGGTAGTGTCCTCAAAAACCACTGTGAATGAGGACCTCCACATATTGGTGATTCCCAAAGATAAGTATTACAAAAAGTTCTCATTACACAACCAGCATGTTTGTCACATGTAAAATAGTTATCAATAGCCTCAGGTCGCATTCCAGCACAGTCACATTGACCAGCTGCGTAAGTCCACACATGCATATCATTAGCAGTTATAGTCACGCCATCCACATAATTATCACTACTTCTAGATGCACCTGATATCCCCACAAATCCATCTAAAGTTCCAATTTGATATCCTCTAATTTTACCAGTAACTTTAGTGTATTGAACGTTTAAAGTGGAATACACTAAAGTGGTGCATCCTGCATTATCATCAAATACTATACATGTTTTTGTTGTAGCATTTCTACGAAATTTGAGTCCTTCAGGACAGTTGTTAGCATCCAATTTAGCTATCCTCATCCATCCTTGGGAATTATTACCAAATTGATTAGTCATATCACAATGTACTCTTCTTAATGCACCAGAAGATGTCCTCACAATGTACTTCCCTGATTTGTATAAAGCGTCTTTTGCCAAAATTTGTGAGCAAGATGAAAAATAATGACTGATGGATTCTTTCTGAAGTGCTAACTGAGTAGCTAAGGATATATTATTAAGAGAGTCATGAATGAAATTAATTGAATAATTCATTTCATCAATCGTGTCTCCATAAGCCATAGATAAGTTTTTCAGCAGAGTTCTTATATTTAACTGAAAGTTCATTTGTTTATTCACAAATTCAACATATTTAACGTCTACTGCTCTATTAATAATCTGTTTTAGAAGTGTGGAGTTATATTCAGGATTGGCCTGTTGTTGGAGGCTGTTGGTAGAGGCATTCGAAGTATCCATCGTGGAAAATTTCACGAACAAAGTAATTACCATTACAATTGTAATTAGTAGGACAATCCAATTGGTAATTGTAATGAAAATTTGAAAGCCACCAGTTGTTGTGATGTTACACAAGTTACACTTCTTTTTATGTAAATCTGATGGCTTTTTCTCAAGTTTTATCTTGTCTTTTTCAATATTGTCCTTATTCAATATGTCATACATCATAATATCTGAATCCTTAGACTGCTCATTCTGGTTAAGAGCAGGTTTCTTTATCTTCTTCTTGCTCAGATCTACTACAGCATACAACTCACTCATTTCTGCTGCTTGGACAACAAGTAAAGTCAAAGAAACATTCAGACTATATAATTATTTTAAAATGTTTATAATGGTTTCCTGTTATTGCAGATGATAAGCTAAGTTTACCCTAACAAAATAAGCTTTCGATAAGATCATATGACTAACATTACTACAGTATTTTGGCATGAAAATGGGTTTGTCATTTCAATAGCAAGAAGATATATTGTTTACGTAGCTGGACTACTCCAATAAAAACATTGTTTGTAAGTACAGCTATTGGATACAATTGCACTACTGGAAAGGCACTTGACTGGTACAATAAACACTCAAAACTTGAGTGTACAGTATCTCAATAAACATTTACTTTATTGCAACCTTTACAATTTTTAGTCCCTAGTGTACACATTTGATGCATGTGATATCCTGTTTGTGCTATTACAGGTAGCTAAACAAATCATTGTTAACATCACATGATATGTAATTATCTACTTTTATATCCTCTTGTTTATCCAGTTACTGAACCGTATGAGTTAAATAAATGATATGGGGCACTCAGCCATGTTTTCAGCCACCACACAAGCAACTGATTGTTATTATGATGTCCTATGTCGTACAAAACAGATACTTTTTTAATTTTCATCTATCCTGAAAAAATAGCTACTCTCAAAAGTGTTATTCATGTCACAATATACACTTATCAAAACACTTTTTGATATCATCACAATAATTACCAGACAAATAATGAATATTTGAGGAAGGCAAAATATAGTTGCCAAATATTCTTTGTTATTTACAATAGTATCATGAATACATTAAAGCTGTAATGCCATTATTCTCCTATTCAACAATAATAATTCATATACTCCTACACAATCTTTATAGAATGATCACAACCAAATAGTTAACTAATAATATATTAAGCGATTAATTTTAGCCTAATTGTAGATACTGGTATTGTTTGTTCTTTTTTCAGTTAAATGAGCACAAAACATTTTAGCTAACTATATTAATTGATAAACACCAATCTTGCCACTTCAGTACTGGTATTTTTGTATGTAGAATATAGAAACTTGCAAAAGCTGATAATTTGGCATGTGTATAGTTAATTAATACAATAGTAGCTTAATACTTGTTGCAAAAATAATGGAAGTAGGTTACGATATTATCTTGAGATCAGATATGAATTCATTATCACTTGATTGATTATGCTATGTTATAGGCATAACATTATAGTATCCCTAAACTTGGTAAATTTCTGCATTGTTCACTAGTGTGCAATGATTATCTGTACTCTTCATACCTCTGCTGTGTTTTGGATTGTTAGCAATCCCATTCTGCTAACTCTAAAACAGGTAAGCTTACTTAGTTTAAGTGTTACTCTTTAACCCTAGAGATAAAAACTAGCAAACACCGGATGTGTATTTAAGTTTTGTACACTGTTTATTGTTTATTAAAGTACTCTATAGTTTACTTCCAAGTTGATACACACTCAACTAATTAGTTTGGTGTTTTTGTTACATTTCTGTCACCACAAAAACAGAGTAGCTATGTGAAGTGCACCTGGGATAAAAGAACAAACAATTTATGAGAAAAAAACAATTGTTTCAGTAAAAAAAGATAACACTAGTACATGTTTGTCCATAACAAAACTTCATGAAGATATTGTAAGTCAAATCTCTCTAACCAAGTTGTGGTTATTGTGAGTATAACTAAGGTTCATACCTATTTAATTACAGTAACTTATGAACACTTGGACTACTTTGATGACATTATTTGGCATAGAAACATTGTAATTAAAATGCAAGAAAATCCTTTGATTCAAAATCAATCGTCTTATGGAGGTCATGTACCCGAAAATATTACATACATAAGAACAGCTTTATACTCAATTATATTAGTAGCATCTACGATTAATACATTTTGGGCAAAAAAATACAGCATCGCCAGAATTATAGTCCAATACCTGAACCTTGTTTTAACAAACTAGAATGTGTGATATATCAGTGTAATTTCTGTTTAAAAAATTAAAATAGTGGTAAGGTTTTATAGAAAAAAAACTATTAGTTTCCAGTTACAGGACAGACAACTGCACCCAATCCTGCACTTCAAGAAGTTTCATTTTTTCACAGTTAATTAAGACACATATTGAAATATAATTATTTAACTTCTACCAAAGTAATAAAATAAAGAATAAATTATTATGACTAGAATATGTAATAGTTTGCCCATACACGGAAGGATTATTGGCAATAACTGTTTCGATCTGTAGGGCAAAGCCAAGGGGTGTACTAAAACTCTACACAAAAATTTGTTCTGTCTACTTTTTACAACATGCTTGCAGTTATTGTACATACGGTTCAAGTTTAGAGATAGCCAAGTCTTCATCATCTCTATCCTGATTACGACAAACTCTCACTTTAATGTCAGCTGCAGTAGGATGATCCAGAGTCCTTTGAAACCAAGGAGAAGAATTGGCACAGTTCTGTGAATTGCAGAGATGAGTATTACAAAAATATCCAGCGCTACATGATGGGTTTTGGTCACAGGTGTAGTTGCTGCCAATAGTATCAGGCTTCATGCTGTTACAATCACAACCAGCAGCAAATGTCCAAACATGTTTGTTGGGAGGTAGGTACCACGGTCGCCAATTGTGGGTTGCGGCTCGACACAGCCCAGCTCAGCACAGTCAAAGTCGTCACTCAGCTTACTCGTACACTCTAACTCGCTGCCACCAAAGTTCCTTGTAGCTATGTTTGCCCTTCCCTGAGCTCTCGATCAGTTTGGGGTTAAGACTAAACTATGGGGAACTGATGATACGCATGCGTGTTTGTGACATGCGCATACATACACTTTAGAATACATACAATAATAATGACACACTGCTAATAATAAATACACATATATTTGACTTTCATGACACACACACAGTTCATTCATCTTCTTCTTTCTTCTTTATCTTTCTCTTCATCTCTTTCTTTATCTCTGTCTGCTCACCCTTCATCCATGCCGCCCACAATGTTCATTGCCAGAAGTTAAACTAACACCATCAACATAATTGTGGCTAATGTTCATACTTCTTATATATGCAGACGGATCTTTGAAACCGTATAAAGTTCCAATTTGATATCCCCTAATTCATTCTTTCTGACTAAAGAATTTATTGATGAATCATTCTGTTTCTGGTTACCCATGGATAGATACACATTAATGACCAACACAAATGCTGTGATTAATATAATCCAAGTTATAATTAAAATGAAGATCATAACTTTATAAGGTGATACAAATTGGCAAAACTTTGGCTTTTCTGTGGATAGGTGAGGCTTATTGTCTGTAGCTTCCCTGTTATCTTTTCTATCATTTCTATTGAGCACATCATGCATCACATTATCTGGATCAGATGAATCTTCATCCTGATTACTAGCAGGCTTCTTTGTCTTCTTATTGCTCAAATCTACAACAGCATACAAATCAGAAGTTACTTGTCCACTCATGTCAGCATCTGTCTAAGTGTAAGCTATTATAAAAAAGTGTGTCTTTATAGAAAATAACACTCTTAGTTATGTAAACATAGCTCAAACACTCGTTTGTGCTAATTAAGTTTCAATATTACATCATAAACTATCATTATTAATAGAACAACATCAAAAGCTGCACGTGAGAACAAAACGAACTTGTAGAAATAGTAACCATCCGAAGTGAGAGATGATACCAAACTTAATAATAGAAAGAGAAAATTTCAAATCACAAAGTTTAACAGAGAGAGAGAGCAAACTGAACAGGAAAAGAGGAAGTAATAAGTGTCAGAGAGTTATTCTAACAATAATTAGCATCAGAGACAGAGATGGGAATAACAGTAAGTGTATGAATGTGTGGATTAGTTCAAGTGTTTGTAAGTTAGATAATCAAATAAGTTAATCTGCATAAAGTTTTATGCATAGTTATGTTGTTTAGTATTGGTGCATTGCATCTCACCATAAGTTGACATTATCAGCGAAACTTGCTGGACCAATATAACATAAAACATACCACAGGACTAGTCATATATATATATGATTATCACTTTTGAAAGAATATAACATGTTAATATATTGTATTCCATAGTGGCTGTGGTAACAGCATCAGATTAAAAAAATGTTTATTCCCCTGTGTTAGTCCCCTCCAATCACCAATAAAAAAAGAAGTAATTTTAGGAGTTTTAATTGCACTTGGAAGAGTCTTTAACAAATATGCAATTGTCAATGAATAATAATCCTTCATTCATTTATTTAGCCACTCTGCCGATGTTAGACTTTCATGACTTGAGAGGAGTGGTAGACTACAGGACAATTCAAGTCCCTAAATTTGTTACTCTTTTAATTATGGCATTGTTGAGGAAATGACAGAGGATACTTTCTTTGCATTTTCTCCATACTTTTAAGACCAATTACCTAAATAGTTTATTCATTAATTCGTTCTGTCACTATATCAACACTGTATCTCGAAAATGGCAGATTTATGCCTGGAGGAAAGAAAATATCCGAGTGGAGCATGATTTAACTCCCTTATTTACCACTTCTTTTAATTTTGGCTTAGTTTTATACTAGTCTGTTTATATGATATCTCGCCATTGTGACTCATGTAGATTACATATACATATATATATATATTAGATTTACATACTCTCACATAATATTATAGTACTGCACCTGCCGAATGATCACTTACCTATCACTATTTATTGTGGTTAGTGCCAATTGTGCTTTTATTTATTAGTTTTATCCATTTACACAGCCGATAAATTAAATATTAATGGCGACAAATGTTATTTCAGTGGTTATAGTAGTGATTGCCAAAGTCATATATAACCGGAAAAAAAACTATGTATTGGTAGAATATGCTTAGCCACATATCACAAATTAAAAAAATGGCTACTTTCAAATGGAAATTTTAACCCAATTATTTATGCTATTGAAAGCTGTAAATCATAACTGTCCCAGTGCAAAAGTGCAAACAGCAGATGAAATATACAATGCTGAAGAAAAATTAAGTTATTTTAAATTAACTATTTAAAGAGCTCTTTAGTTTATAAATTGTAATAGTTTGTGAATACTTTAATATTAATAAATTCAGAAATTATAATGCAGAATTTACCAATTTTTTTAGGGATACTATAATGTTTTGCCTGTAACATAATATGAATAGTGTTATTCTCCTATATTTATGAATACATTTCTGCTCTCTAGATTATATCGTAACCTACTCCCATTATTTTTGTACACACATCAAATTATCAGTTAATATAAAAATTAATTAAGAAACAATATCAGTATCTGGTGTTGCTGAAGGTTTTATTTTAGTAATAGAATAAACTTTGAGTCCAAAAATCAGCACAAATCTCTTCGTGCATGCCTAACCTAATCTCAACACAACTTTAGTTCAATATTATCAGGAGTATGGTCATCATAGAATTCATACCATTATTCACTTCATTGCTGTGGTCTCTATACATAAATATATAAGAATATTTGGCAATCAATATTTTACTTTCCTCTAATATTCAAATGAATATTGTTCCTTTCTGTCTGGTAATATATTGTGAATACATCAGCAAGTACTTTGATAAGTTTATAATTATTGTGACATGAATAACACTTTTAAGAGTAGCTATTTATTCAAGATAGATGAAAGTAACTAAACTAACGTATGAAAGTATCTGTCCTGTAGGACTGAGGTCATCATAGTAACAATTAATTGCATGTGCAGTAGGTGAAAATATGGCTGGTGCACCCCTATCATATATTAAATTATTACATTCAGTTACTGGATGAATAAGAGGATAAACAAATGGATACTTACATAATAGTATCTGTGTTGTTAACATTAATTCGTTTAGCTACCAACAAAAGCATAAACATTGGGATCACATGCATCAAATATTTAACTAGAGACTAAAAATTTTAAGGTTGCAATAAAGTAAATAATCTCATAGTTACTGTACACTAAGGATTTGAGTGCTCTTTATGTTTATGCCCTCCATAATGTTGTCCAAGCTATCTGAGACAAAACAATCAACTCTGTATTTGTTTATGTACATAAACATTCACACTTAATGGCATTACTATAGAAAAAATACTTTATTATAATTATGAGACAACTAGCTTGCATCAAGTAGTATGTGTCACAAATACCTGAAGTATAAAAAAAGATGAGTCTTAAGCTGATTAACTTCATACACAAAAGAATCAGAAAAAGTGAAATGGTTCATACATATGACTAGTTATAGATGGCTGTATATTTTCAATTACACCCACGTATATTATGTGTGAAAATTGTAGCTTCTAATGAGAATAAATGCAGATTAATATTAATCATGAATTTCTAGGTCTTGTATAGCTCAAATTAAGTTTAATTAGCTTAGATATTATCATTGTGGTGGTAATACTAAAATACACTTACTTATTCAATATAATTATATTTATGCTTAAATTGTGGTATACTACAATAGCTCAATTAAAGTAGGAGAGTTAGTAACTTTTCTTATTCCATCTCCTCAATGTCATTGCCTTCTTAAAAAAAAATGGAACATGAACAGCACACTTATATAAGAATGGAATACTTGGTGCTAGCTATTATGCAGTTATAGTCTCATAAAACAAGTGTCTAGTAATCAGGATGGTAATAGTGCTTAGATAATTATGCAATTGAGTAAGTGAGTGAGCTATAATTAAAATTAAGTATACTATCATGAATCATATACAAAGCTCTCTGTGTATGTAGTCATCACATGATGTTGTGACTGGCCTGTTTACTTAAAGGAAGTCAGTAAGTTTAGAAAAACAATTTGTAGTAGAAGCTACCACGTATGTAACTGTCAACATGAGTGGTCAAGCTACTTCAGAATTGTGTCCTTTTGTAGATTTTAGAAAATAGAAAATGAAGAAGCCTGCTCATAATCAGGACAGTAATCCATCTGACTCAGATATTAAGATCATAATGTGATTAATAAAATGATGTGAAAGATTATGAAGTTTCAGTATTAAATACAGTTAAAAAATTGTCAAGTGCTTAAAAGTATTTGTAATTGAACTAATATACATTTGGAATCACTAATAACTACTATTTGATTATAGAGCATTCATTGGCTTGCTATAATTGGTTCTAGAAAATAGGCTTACAATGCATGCATGAAGTTTGGCTATAAATAAACTTACACCATAAGTTGTTTAACTGAAGTAATGATTAGAAAATGCTACTCAAGTGTACTTTGCATAAAATGTTTTTTCGGTAGTAATAGAAATGGAACATAAGCCACCAAGCAAATACGTTGAGTATTTATACAACATGAAACTAGACTATGGACTACTTCAATACACAATAACAATAAATGATGTTCAGAAACTTCAATGTACATCTGGTGTTTGGTAGCACTTACCTTCCAGGGTTTAAAAATACACTAAAACAACTTTACTTCCAAGGTTTAAAAATACACTATATAATAGAAAAAACTTTCTAGTGTTCAGAGTTAGCAGTAATGGCAATCCAAGACAAAACAAAACAAGAACTTAACTTTAACTCCGCCAGAAATTGAATAAGAAGATTTTATTGCAGTTTTCTTGAAAAAACTGTGCTTAAGTTTGGTTAGACTGCAGGTTGTATATACTTGATCATGAAGTGCTCTACGCAGTGGTATAAATAACTCATTTTTCAATTTTTAAAGCAATTGGTTCCTTTTCCCAAGTACTGTCACATATTATCAATTGAACCTGGGTACTAATGAATGCAATATAAGTATGATTATTATATTACATATGAAAATGTAAGGATAAATTTTAAGAAATATTGCACAGAAAGAGAAATATTAAAATCTATATTAATCAACTGTCTACACACACATAACTAGGTGTAATTTTATTGAGGTACTTGATTGTAATTGTACATTCCTCAATAAAGGAGCATAATGAATTCAAGATCAATAGCTAGGTAAAGCTTCATTAATACATTAAGAGTGTTAATATTGTGTTAGCTTCTGTATTTTTCCATTTCACGTCTCTCAAATAAACACCTTCTTAAAGTATGCATCCCTCCCAACAAAAAAGAAACATGCACAGGACACTCAACTATGTACATGTCCATAACAACTAAAATGCAATAGTATTACTACAACCAAGTGTTTGTACAATGCATGAGTGACTGAATATTGTTACAAATATTCAAGCCATTTCAATGTACAAGTAATTTGTGTATCATCACATGATCTTATAGCGGACCTGTTCTAAGGTATTTCCTTACAGGAAGTTAGAATATAATAATTACAATAAAGGCACACTTTGTGATAGAAGCTTCCACTTGCTATCATATCAACATGAGTGGACAAGCAACTTCTGAATTGTATTCTGTTGTAAATTTGAGCAAGAAGAAGACAAAGAAGACTGCTATTAATCAGGATGGAGATACATCTGATCCAGATATTATGATGTATGATATACTCAACAGAAATGATCCAAAAGATAATGAAGCTGTTAAAGATAAGACGAATTTATTAATGGAAAAATTAAAATTTCTGTCTACCTTTAAATGTATGGCTTTCATTATAATTATGACATGGATTATATTAGCCATAATATTTATAATGGTCACTATAATATATCTTGAAATTTCTACATTGAAAACTGCTAGTGTTGTCTCCTCTAGCAACCAGCAAATTAATGGTTCCTCCATGAATTCTTCTTCAGTCATTAAAGATGATAACATCAGAGAAATCATTAATGAGGCATATTCTGATTGCTTTAGTAATCTGTCCAATATTATGCTTAATATTGAGACTTATCAGAATATATCGTCTACTTCTTTAAAAGAAAGACATAAGGAATTCAATTCTGCCATCAATAATGTTTATGATATTATCGATAACTTAACTTCTTATTTGTCAGTACTAGAAACAAGTTTGATTAATTACTTTTTCTCGTCATGTTCTCAAGCATTGAGTAAAGATTCCTCCTATCTCTCTGGTAACTATATATTGAGATCCTCCACTGGTGCATTGAGAAGTGTCTACTGTGACATGACCAATAGATTTGGAGGTGATTCTAAAGGATGGATGAGAGTAACTAAACTGGATGTTAACAACTGTCCTCCTGGTTTCATTGCTCATACATCTGGTTCAATAAAGACATGTGTAGTATCTGATAATAATGCTGGATGCACTGAAATAGTATATTCTACGGCCAAAATTTATTTTACTAAAATCACTGGTCAAATTAGAGGATACCAAATTGGAACTTTAGATGGATTTATAGGTATTAATGATCCACCAAGAAGCATGAACATTAGTGCCAACTATGTTGACGGTCTAAGCGTAACTTTTAACAATGAACATGTTTGGACATTTGCTGCTGGTTGTGATTGTAACAGCATGAAGCCTGATACTATTGGCAGCAACTACGTCTGTGATGAACCTTCACCATCATGTAGCGCTGGAAGTTTTTGTAGCACTCATCTCTGGGAATCACAGAAATGTGGAAATCCTTCATCTCCATGGTTTCTAAGGACACTGGATCGTCCTACTGCAGCTAATATTAAAGTGAGAGTTTGTCGTGATCAGGGCAGGGATGATGAAGACTTGGCTATCTCTAAACTTGAGCTTTATTTGCAATAACTACAAACATTATGACTAAATTAGACTGAAAAAAGTTTAGTATAAATTGTCATTTGTTTCTAAATTGCTTAAATTACTAGAATTTGTGATTTTTGTTCAATTAACATAATTGAGTCACATAATAGGAATGTAACAAAATTAATTTCGTATAATATTATTTAGCTCTTAAAAATATTAAAAAATGCATATATAATTTTTCTGGAAAAAAATTTGTTAAAACATATAATTGCTACTAAACTTTCGACCCTTCAACCTGGATCATTACAATTATAACGCCATATCGTTTTGTCTTATTTATAACCATTTCTTATTCTATGCTATATATTGTTAATATTTTGTTAAAATTTAGCTGCCTAAATATGATTTGTTACTATGTATATTAGTTACATGAGTCAGAGTGTGACAAGGGAAAGATATATTCACAAGCAGGCTAATATTTAAGAGTAATATAACTCTGACAAGTTTAATGAGTGGTTTATTCTATGCTAGATAACTTCACTGTAGTAGTTTGTACTAAGTTTGGTAACTCATGGTTTAAAGTTGCATGTTAAACTCTCTGGGGGATCCCCCACATTCGCACTTGATATTTTAGCAGCTAGCCTATCATTCTGCATATACTTCTCTAGAGGAAGGCTACTGTATAACCACTAAATCAGGAAAGCTAGGCCCTTCTATAACAACTATCAGAGAGTAATGAGCTTGGGTAAAGGTAACATTGTGAAAATATCTAGCTAGGAATATAATAAAAACATTTTATATATATTCAATATTATATAGATATATATATATAATAAATTCTACTTACTAATTACAGTGTAAAGCTATTCTTGTGTTGATTATACACTCTGGTAAAGGTTGTTTATTTTGTTTCAAAAGATTTGTTTATGCTCTGGTCACAAATTTTCAATGGCAAATACAAAAACAAATGTTTGCTATTTGTTATTGAACTAGTATCAGTTACACCAATTTAATGTACTGCTTGGTTAAATGTATTTGGCTAAATAAACATGATCTGGTATGCCATTTATAATATTTTAAACAGATATACTTTGATTCCCCTGTCTGTTTTTGGAGAGTTCAGTGAATACATAACTTGGAACAGAGTAGGTGAAATACTTCAATAAACAATGCAAAATGTAAGAAAACTTAAACATACGTCTCATGTTTGCTAGCATATACTTCCAGGGTTTAAAAAAACACTATTTAGCTAAGCAAACTTATCTGTTTCCAGATGTAACAGTAAGTGAACCTGTTAGCGCTCAACAACAAAACACAAAAAGGAATGGAAAACTACAGTATTGTAGGAGCTCAAGATGGAGTCACAAACAGCTCATGTAAAGAATATGATGGCATTATAAATTTACTTAACCCCTGAACTTTAAAGTTTTTTTAGATTAATTATACTGCTTACACCAAGTTGTTGCCCTAAACCCACAGGAAAAGTACCACAGTACCAGGAAAAGGTAGTTACTTATTGTCTAAATATAAATACAATAAAGGCACAGTGAGCTGCTGTTATTTGGACTGCAAATACAATAAGAGTAAGTTTGTAGAGCCGAGGCACAATGTTATATGAGTCCTCCCACTTACTCGCTAGAGATTATTGATGTACAATTAAAATATTATTAATAGTCAGGATAATGTAGGGTTGTTTTTGTTTTGTTTTTTGCCTAACCTAGTAATGACATATTATAGGTATTAGTGATAGTGAGGTTCTTGTGCTATAAAAAACATATAAAAAAAATTTATCCTTGATACACTTCACAGACTGAAAAAAAAATTCAGGCCAATAAGCTTAGCTTGAGTACTGCTTGAAACTAAACTATGGACTATTTAATAAAAATAAACAAAAACTTATAAATGCACATCTGGTGTTTGCTAGCATTTATCTCTAGGGTTTAAAATTACACCTTGTTTAACAAAGTAAACGTACCAGTTTTTTAAGAGTAACATAGTAATCCTAAACACAACAAAGGAATAAATACAGAAAAAGGTAGTATTGTATGAGTTCGAGAAGGAGTCAAAAGTAGCTCACATAAAGAATTGGATGGCACTGTAAGTTAACTTAAACACCTAAACTTTAAAGTTTCTTTAGCCTAATCTTACTTCTTGTTCCAAGTTGTTATTCTAAGACCGTTACATGTTATTGAAGATAAACTACCAGAAATGTACACAGAGTAGCTAATTATAAACAAGAGATCACATGCATCAAATGTGTTAACTAGGGACTAAAAATTTTAAAGGTTGCAATAAAGTAAATTTTTATTGTAGCAGTCAAGGGCCTTTCCGGTAGCCCAATTGTATCCAATAGCAGTACTTACGAACAATGATTTTATTTGAGTTGTCCAGCTATGTAGACAATATATCTTCTTGCTATTGAAACGACAAACCCATTTTCATGCCAAAATACTGTAATGATGTTAGTCATATGATCTTATCGCAAGCTTATTTTTGTTAGGGTAAACATGGCTTACCATCTGCAATAACAAGAAACCATTATAAAAATATTTAAATATGTAGTCTGAATGTTTCTGTGACTTTACTTGTTATCCAAGCAGCAGATATGAGTGAGTTGTATGCTGTAGTAGATTTGAGCTAGAAGAAGATAAAGAAACCTGCTCTTAACCAGAATGAGCAGTCTAAGGAGATTATGATGTATCAAAGGATATTCTCGCATTTTACTTACAATGTTTCAATGCCAAATAATGTCATGAAAGTAGTCCAAGTGTCCATAAGTTACTGTAATTAAACTAGTATGCACTTACTTACACTCACAATAACTACCACTTGGTTAGAGAGATTTGACTTATTTTGTCTTAATTGCTATGGACAAACATGTACCAGTGTCATATATTTTACTGAAACAATTGTTTGTTTGTCATAAATTGCTTTTTTATCCCAGGTGCACTTCACATAGCAACTTTTTTATTTGGTGATAGAAATGGAACAAAACACCAGACTAATTAGTTGAGTGTGTATCAACTTGGTAGTAAACTATGGACTACTTTAATAAACAATAAACAGTGTACAAAACTTAAATACACATCTGGTGTTTGCTAGTTTTTATCTCTAGGATTCAAGAATAACCCTTAAACTAAGTAAACTTACCTGTTTTCAGAGTTAGCAGAATGGGATTGTTTACACTACAAAACATAGCAGAAAAATGAAGAGTACAGATAATCATTGCACAATAGTCAATTAAGTGATAATGAATTCATTTCTGATCTAAAGATAATATCGCAGTTCCATTATTTTTCCAGAAGTATTGAGCTATTGTTGTATTAATTAACTATACACATGCCAAATTATCAGCTAGTGCAAGTTTCCATAATATACGTACAAAAATATGAATGACTAGGAAAAACAATAGCATAACAAAGAAATATTTGGCAACTATATTTTACCTTCCTCTAATATTCATATTTGTCCGGTAATATTATTGTGAATATAAGCAAGAGCTTATAAAAGTTTATTTTAAGACATGGATAACACTTCTGAGAGTAGCTATATTTTCAGGATAGATAAAAATCTAAAAAATATCTGTTTTGTAGGACATAGTTCATCATAATAAAAATCATTTGCATGTGTGGTAGATGAAAACATGGCTGAGTGCCCCATATAATGTATTTAACTCATACGGTTCAGTTACTGGATGAACAAGAGGATATAATAATAAATACTTACTTATTATGTGATGTTAACAATGATTTGTCTAGCTACCTGTAATAGCATAAACAGGAGATCAAATTTTAAAGGTTGCAAAAAAGTTAATGTTTATATAGTTACTGTACACTAAAGTTTTGAGTGTAATTGTAGCAGTCAAGGGCCTTTCCAGTAGTCCAATTGTATCCAATAGCAGTACTTACAAACAATGATTTTGTTTTAGTAGCCCAGCTACTTAGACAATATATTATCTTCTTGCTATTAATTATCCTAGAAATTTAACTGGACAGCAGTAATTGTGATTAAAAAGAATCCACTATTTCCAATTATTTTATTAATCATAATAATATACATTTGGGTCCCAGCAAAGCCGCAGTCCATTTCTCATTAAGATTAACCTTACTTTATAACTTTTCTTATTCCGTCTCCTCTTATAATGCCATTGTCTTCTAAACAAAAGTGAACAGGATACTTATATAAATGGACTACTTGTTGCTGGCTATTATGCTGTTACGTTCTCATAAAACAAGTGCTTAGCTAATAGTGCACATCATTGAATGTGTATGTTGTAATTTAAAGTATATTAGCATGTATAATTATACAAGCTCTCTGTATATATAGCTATACATGTTATGACTGGTGTGTTTTCCTTAAAGGAAGTCAGTAAGTTTAAAAGCACACTTTGTGATAGAATCTACCATTTATTCAAGTGTCAACATGAGTGGTCAAGCTACTACAGAATTGTGTTCTTCTGTAGATTTGAGCAAGCAGAAGACGAAAAAGCCTGCTCGTAATAAGGAAAGTAATCTGTCTGGTTCAAATATTAAGATGCTCAATAAGAATGATATGAAAGATCACAGGGCAATAAAGAAAAACAAGTCTCAATTATCAAAGGAAAAGTCAAAATTTTGCCATACTTCATTCACAAATATATTAATAGTATTCATTTTCATTATGACATGGCTGGTATTTGTTGCAACATTTATAATGGTTGTTATATTGTATCTTAAAGTATTGACATTGGAAACTGCCAATGTAGCCAATGTTGTCTCCGTCAGAAACCAGCGACAAAACAATTTATCGAAAAATTCATTTTTAGTTGGAGCAGATGATAAAATCAGAGAGACTATTGAAGAAGCATGTCCTTATTGCACTGTTAATCTGTCTAAATTTGTATCTGATGAGACTTATCAGAATACATCTTCATCAATAATAAAGGTACATGAGAAATTCAATGCAACAATCAATAATATTCATAATAATATTATTGATAACATAAATTATAATTTTTCTATATTTAAAACAAGTTTAACTGACTATGACTTCTCCTCATGTTCTCAAGCTTTGAGTACAGATTCCTCCTATCTCTCTGTTAATTATATATTAAGATCCTCCACTGGTGCATTGAGAAGTGTATACTGTGACATGACCAATACATTTGGAGGTGATTCTAAAGGATGGATGAGGATAGCTAAATTCGATGTTAATCATTGTCCCTCAGGTCTCATGGCCCATACATCTGGCTCAATAGAGACATGTATAGTATCTGACAATAATGCTGGATGCACTGAAATTGTATATTCCACTGCCAAAATTTCTTACGCTGAAATTACTGGTCAAATTAGAGGATACCAAATTGGAACTTTAGATGGATTTATAGATATTAATTCTCAACCAAGAAGTATAAATATTAGTGCCAACTATGTTGATGGTATTAGTGTAATTTCAAACAATGAACATATTTGGACATTTGCTGCTGGTTGTGATTGTAACAGCATGAAGCCTGATACTATCGGCAGCAACTACACCTGTGACCAACATCCATCATGTAGTGCTGGAGCTTTTTGTAACACTCAACTCTGGGAATCACAGAAATGTGGCGAATATTCTCCATGGTTTCTAAGGACACTAGTTCACCCTACTACAGCTCATATTATTGTTAGAGTATGTCGTGATCAGAATAGAGAAGATGAAGACTTGGCCATCTCTACACTTGAACTGTATGTGCAATGACAACAATTATAATACAAAAATTGGTCAGAAACAAGGCTTGTGTACATTGTTATTTGTTTTTAGTATTTTAGTGACTATAATTTAAATATTTAGTGACTATAATTTATTCTTAATATTACTTTTAGATGACCAGAACTTATAATGTATCAGTTCAATTTCAAATAATTATAAAAGTTGTGAGCATAATCAATTTAAATAATAGTAAATCTAATTAAATTAGTAAAATAATTATCTTTACTAAGTAATAGAATATTGCATTAACCTGGTGTAAATTCTAAATTGCTACTTGGATATTAAAATTGAAATCTTAAAATAATTACCATGATTTTAGCTGCCTCAATTAGATTTGTTCCAATAGCTAGTTGTTGTTTATTACATATTATAAATGCTTCATATAAACTATTCTCATGTTTAAATATTCTATTGTAACTGACTCACTGTAAGGGCTACAGATTTACCTACACAATTTTTGCTTATGCAATTACACACAAACTTAACAGAGCAAACAGAGTCATGAGACAAGTCCTAGTGTGAAGAAAAAAACATGTACTCACGCTAACATGAACTTATAGTTAAACAAACTAATTTGGTTAAACATGTTTGTTTTATAATGTCAGCATAAAGTTTGGCTATAGGTAAACATACACCAAAATTATTTTAACTGAAAGAATAATTTGTATGCCTTTTTAAATTTGTTTTTTGTATTTGTGGTGATAGAAAAGAAACAAAAAACATCAAGCAAAAAGGTTGAGTGCATACACAATTTGGAATTAATTTATGAAGTACTTCAATAAACAATAAATAGTGTACAAAACTTAAACATAAGTATGGTGTTTGAGAGCATTGACATGTATTATATATTATAAAGACACTATTTAACTAAAAAAAACTAATCAGTTGCCACAGACAACTGTAGAGTATCTGTTGCCAGTACAGCAGGTAAATGTAGAGTACTGAACATGATAGCATTGTTGACGGTATAACGGAACTCACTTATCAGGATGACTCGATAATGAACGGTGCAGTTTGCAAAATTTTGTGCAAAAGCAGCTGTTTTGCTCCCACTGTTCTCCATTGCTGGCATTTACAATTTGAAGTCAAAATTATAATTAAACTCAATTAACCTCACTATAACGAACACCCTGTGGTCCCAAAGTGTTCGTTATACTGAGGTCCTACTGTAGTGTCAAAGTATGGTGAGGTTTAATGCACCTTAATTTAAGTAATACATATATACTTAAATATATACTACATACGTAGAGGAAATTATTGGCAATGTAGACTAAAATTATAATGGGCGAGCTAGCGTAGCGAGCGAGACACTTAAAGGGGTAACACTCGCTCGCCAATAAACATCCCCGATTTTCGATTGTGCTACCCCTGTAAGTGTCTCGCTCGCTACGCTCGCTCGCCAATTATGTTTGGACGTATGTATGTCATTTTATACTTTGACCCTCTGTATTTTTGTGTTCGCTCGGCGTTCGACCCCGTCCCAAACTTCACTAAACAGAATCCTCTGGTTTAGCGACCATTACCCGTATCACCTTAGAAATTGAATTGTTTACCGCTTTGAACTACTCTCCTGCAGGTCATTCCTAAACCAAGGTGTCGCCATGTTCCATTGCTGAGTGTTCCAAAGAAGAGGTATGCAAAGAACACCTGAAAGACAAGTATTAGTTTCCTCACATGTCCAGTTGTTTAATAATAATAGTTGGTATTGTTGTGTTCAAACCGACACAAATACCAGCAATGAATGAATGACCAAACATGTCTTCTGTTTACAGTGATGCTAATTCCATCCAAATAGTTGCTGTTGATTTCCAAAGTTACCCTTTTGCCGCGTAAACCATCTGGTGTTCCTACTTGATAGCCTCGCACTTGCCCGCATACTTGAGAAAATGGAATGTTAAAATTGTGGTAAAAAATGGAAGTACAACCACCTGCATCTTCTTTAGCAATGCACGTGTGAAAAGCTCCATTCCTATAAATTTTAGGCATCAAGGTTTGAGGACAGGAATTAACGTCTAACTTGGCCACTCTCATCCATCCTCCACTGACTCCATTGCATCTCCTGGTGGTGTCGCAATACACATTAACTAAATCTCCAGTGGCTGATCTCAAGATGTAATAACCTGATAGTTTTGTCACATTATCATTAACTACATCGGCACACGAACTTGGGTAATGAGGTGATACTTCTGTGGATATTTGGTTTATCGATGAAGTAGTAGTAGCAGTATTAGTTTCTAGACTCTTTGTATCCATTGCCTCTAAAGCAGAAATTTTGACAAATATTACAGCGAACATAATTATAAAAGAGATACAAAGGAAGAAAGCTACTGCTGCAATAATTGGAAGTATTATGATTTTCACTGAGAATCTCTTAGTATTGTTTGCTCCTTGGCTCGGCTGAGGACATGTATCCAATCTACTGGAAGATAACTTGGTATAATCTTCAGAATTTTCCAATGATCTTTTGATTTGTCAATAGAAGTATACAGCGGGGTTTCAACTACTGCCTTCGCCTCATTGTAGCTGGCTTTTTCCACATGTCTTTTCTTTTTACTCAAGTCTACCATAGCATACATTTCAGCCATCTCTGAAGAAAAAGGGCTGCCTCTGCTTGTCTTACTACACAGCGGATAGATTAATGCAATAATAATGTGTGTTTGTGGTTCATAGCAATTATTACTATATCATCAAATTTATGTTGACATACCAACAGATGGAAGTCAAAATTGTTAAGTGAAAATTGTCAATATGGTTAATTAATAAACATACCACCATAAAATTTGACCATCAAATTATTTTAATGCATTACAGAGCATTGGGGATTTTCATTTATTGACATATCTTTTCTGTTAATTTTTGGCCCAATTTATTTATTAATTAATTTTTGTTTGCTTCAATTAATTGAATGTTATGTACCTGAAGGTTATCATGGCAGTTTTAGGTAATAAAAGTTTTCGCTTTCAAGATCATGCAATAAACAATTACATAATATGATCTTAACCTTGTGCTTCAATATTAATGAGAGATAATAATCTTTGTGCCAATTTATCTCTGCAAGTAGGGAATGTAATAACACTGTGCACATTCCAAATAATGAATGGCAGTACTATAGGCATATATATTGTAGGCACATAACAAGCATAAAAAATTGGACAAAAGATTATGCTCATGCTACACAACTAGCTAGCAGAGATATTTCTGTGCATTAATATTTTTTTCCTTGATGGCATTACTTCCACTGGACAAACGTTAAGAGCTGGCTCCTATGTATGTGAGGCAGGTGTGCTGTAAGTATTGTTACATTAATTGAATAATATAATATACCTACTATATTTGTCTAATCAAGTATTATTATTTACTCCAAGTTATGAAATTAATTGTGCTGCATAGCAAATGGTGGGTGTTTCCCTGATCTCGACATGAAGGTGATCAAAAAAATCGTTAAAGAATTGCCAAAATGGCTGCTGATTGGCAGGCTTCCACCAACCCAGCCAATTTAGTTCTTGATCTGTGTATACTAGAAGGCTCTCAGCTAACTGCCTTTGTTATGGAGAAGATAAAAATGACAATGATCTGTTGGAGTGCTCACCAGATGTTTAACTTCCAGTGCAGATCCCTTTATAACAGACACGTACACACAACTAGTGTGTGGCCTGAAGACTTGTATATTCCACAGAGACCTGACAGCAAGATGTGTTTTTCTTATTTCATCTCTTTCACCCTACAATACTGATTCCACAAATCCTATTAGCAAAATAGTGAGGTGAATTTGTCAAGAAGTCTGTGCTTACAGGGAATGTGTAAGCTCTCAGCGAACTCCACATAAACTGACCAAAAGTAATCTAATTTCAGCATCTTAGAATAGTAACTTTGATTAGAAAGGAAGTTAAACAAAATGAGATCACAAGTAGAGAAGAACAAGACAGTGTCCATTAATCTCTGGAATGATGAAGGATAATGATATAAAACATGCTAAAATGATAATGTTCATGTGGAGTGGTTCTCCACACACATAATTATATATAAAGATATGTATATTATATATCACTTGCTGGCAATATTTTGCCTGCTACGTATGCAGATTTAGAAAACCTGGATACATTACAGCCAGAGTTTGTGTCTGATTGCTTGAAATAATTTTAAATCAAGAACTTGTAGTAAAGACTGAAGAGAACACTAGCGATAACAAATGATATGAATGGGAAATATGAAAGCAAAATTAGCTAAATTAGTTTAAAATTTATACGCAAGAATAGTACTTTTATTATTCAGCAACCTGTTAATAATAACTAGCTATAAGCAACAACATTATTGCCTGACATTAAATATGAACTTAAAATACTATTTTTAGTCCTAAGAAGTCATTAAGAAATGCCTGCCATGGTGCCACTGGTTTTAGAAATCGAGTAGGCCTCTTAATACCTTACAACTTTAACAGTAATTACATTATTTTACCCCTACTCGTTATAGTTTGAAGAAGGTGAAGTGAAGTAACCCTTTCCATAGACAAGCAAAACAAAAACAACTTTTAAGCATAATTTATGCTTTCCTTATTCATCTTTCAGATTGGTGTGATCGTATAGTCTGTTGCTTATACGTCAAATGAATCTTCACATAGCTAGTTGACACATAGGTAGCCTGATATATGCAATATTTTCTTGTTTCCCATTATGTGCAGCTATAATATGGTGTGCTTGTTATAGAATTATATTAGCTATAGTCAGTAGGTTAAACAATCTGTGGAAGTTTTATCACACTTATAATGTAAGAGACAGCTGTAGTAATGAACAAACACACCTCACAAGTTGCATGATTACTGCAAATACTCCTAAAAGAAGAAAAATAGTAATGTTTGCAATGTATATACACAAGAAAGTCTATAGTAACTTTAGCTACAAGTTAACAGTGCTGTATTGCTGAATTTTTTGAATGTCAGAATATTTTTTGGGGACACAGTCGGTAGCTTTTAATTCTGTCTCTTTAGATCAACGCCTTACCTGTTGTTGTTTTCAATCTGCTGAACATAATCTGCGCATAAGGTACATAGCTAAATACGGTTGAAAACAGACGAGATGAGCAGTACAACACCCGAAAAACTCCATAAACTTCACTAAATTCTTTAGAGTTAATGCACACCTGTGAAACCGCACTTTTCATGTGCGTTTGCCCACATAATTGACTTGGATTCATGACTAAATTGCTTCCAGTTAAGTACTAAATGCATTCCTCTTGTACCACGCTTGAGGTTGTGCCAACTCAACTTGTACGGACTAATAGTAGCTTCCTCTTGTGTGTGTCACTCTTAAACACTCAATTCACATTCACTCTATTAGCTATAGCATGCACAACATCAGTTTAACCAGTTATATAATTATAACATTTTACTGTATACAATTCTTATAGTTACTCTGAGAGTTGTAACTTTCAAACATTATAATTATGATCATGATACAATTAATTTCGACAATGAAAATTCGTTTATTTTCATTCTAATATTCTGAAAATGTAAACAGTAATCATGGAAACTACTACTTAAATGACCATCACTTGTGAAAAACGTTCAAGTATTTGTTAGTGAATAGTAGAAATAAACAATTTCTTGAGTCTGCTATTCCCATCATATCCTCCAATAACATGGACCTTGTCTGATGTCATGATACAGGTACAGTCATGTACTGCATGTGGTAGTTGTCCAGCCTGGACCCATGTATTAGTCTCAGGAATATAGCGCTGGATGGTGGACACTGGCTTCTTACTCATCATGTCCTTACCAACGACTGCCAGTAGAGATCCTCCAACGTTGAGTGGACAGGATTCTGTACAGTTGAGTGGAGGTAGTTTGTTCCATATGTTGGAACTGTCTGATGAGGAGTGTGAAACGAGAGCCTCCAGAGATACACTATAGACATCAGGACTCCAATGCACACCCTCACACCGTCCCCCCATGAGGTACCAGGTATCTCCTACTGTAGTAGACTTCATGCTCCTCCATGGTGTTGGTGTAGATGGTCCAGTGGACCATTGCATGTTGGATACATCAAGTACCTTAACACTAGCATGTAAACGAACTCCATGGTAACCACCAGCCACTACCAGCCAATGTTTATATGAAGTAGCTGAAGGCATACTGAGAGGTGCAGACATAGGAGGGAAGGGGTGTGTCCACTGGTTGCTGTCAGGCTGCCACTCTCCTAGATCACTGCTATCAGCGCTCTCTCTATTTCTTCCTCCCACCACAACTAGTTTGTTGTTGATGGTAGTCATAGCAAAGAACTTGGTACTGTATGGAGGTAGAGTGTGCCACTGGCATGACTGTTTGTTGTAGGTTATCACTATATAGGCATCCTCACGTCTGTCAGTCCATCCTCCTCCAACATACACTGTATCATTTATCTCTACTGATTGGATGTAGTCACTCATAGGCACCGGCATGGGAGGACCACGCCTCCAGTTTAATCGTAAGGGGAATGTCTAAATAGTAAACAAATACATAATGTGAAATAAGTTTCCCTAAAATTACTTAAGTTACAATGTCTTGGTACTTTGTTGATTGAGTTATAATGCACACTGTTGCCATGGTTACTGTTTATATTAAAGAAATTATACAGTGTCCCACATACATACATAATAATAATTGCTTTTCATATGTCTGTCTTGTAATATTTATTTCCACAAATATGTTTACAAACAAGAACAAATAGTAATTTATTCAGATTAGACATTCTTTTAGCTGCGAATTAAATACATGCATATGAGAATATTTTTTCTATACTGCTGAGATATCAAGCTAAACACACACTGACATGCTTATTATTTTTCTTAAAAAAAATCGCAAATATACCAAGCCTCGTCAAAGAATTGTCGTACTAAGTCTACAAGTTATCTCCACCAAAAAACATTTGCCAATAAAGCCACAATAGAAATAAAAATCCCAACAAACTTTGTTGTTAGACTGTACAGTTACAATGCAGAACTTATCTCTCTACTGTTAACAAGCAGTTGCAGGCATACAAACTTGATTCCCTGATAATTGAATGACTCTATTGCATGCACACCTCTCCATTGAGTGCTAGTTGGCCATTTAATTTATCAATACCGTGCCAAGTTCTCTAACTTGATGACAATTATTAATCATGGAAGTGCACACAGGAGTTATGGGTGAGCCTATGTGTGGGAACACCCACTCAGACAGATGGAGGTGAGAGGAAGCAAGAGCCAGGCACATGCCTTTGAACTTATTTGACAGTTTTGTGTGTTTGTTTGTATCAAGTGTTAATTGGTGTGTGTGTCCTTATTTGGTTTTTGTTAGTCAGTTTTGTTGACCAATCAGATTTGAGAGTGTGGGTGAGACATAGGGTTTTATATACTGTGGCCTGTCTCACCCACCT
>WLWI01000835.1_pt1 | contig 27032 bp, 10 predicted proteins | sample 6701501 | NCBI WGS metagenome assembly WLWI01 (sample SAMN12718690, study PRJNA515312) | sponge metagenome | isolation source: marine sponge | host: Mycale hentscheli | place: New Zealand: South Island, Marlborough, Capsize Point | collected 2014-11-01 | reverse complement strand
AATGATATTTTACTCTCACGCCACATTTTCACTCGCCTTTGGCTCGTGAAAATATTTTGCGTGCTCGTAAAATATTTTCCCATATTGTACTCTGACTCGTGCTATAAGTATTATATATATATTTATTTATTTATTCCACCCTAGATACAATGATATTTTTAATATATATTTATAATATATATATATATATATTTATTTATTTATTCCACCCTAGATACAATGATATTTTTACTCAAGATATTTCATGCTGTTATTTCACGCTATACTGCAAGCTCTTTACCCCTGTAGTTATAGCAACCTTGGCCAAATTTTTCAATTTTCTCTGGTTTTACAGCTACCTTCCTCTGGTATACCCTGCTCTTTACCCTGCTCAACAGGGTTAGAGCAGCTGCTAAAATATCAGCTAGGGGTGTGGGTAGCCCCTACAACCAACTTTAGGCTGTGAGTTACCCTTTCTCTAGTACTAACTACAGTAGTGAAGATATCTAGTGTGGAACCACTTATTACACTTGTCAGAGTGTTATGGCAAGATATTTGACTCTCAGGCTTTATTTTCACTCGCCTCTGGCTGGTGAAAATAAATTAGCCTGCTCGTGAAATATTTCGCCATATCACACTCTGACTCATGTAATAAGTATTATATATAATATTATATATATATAATATATATATATGTAATTTATCTTTATTCTATCCTTACTGAAAGGCTCTCCATTACAAGAAATATTCCAGTGCCAGTGATGTGTGGAGTTATGGAGCTGTCATGTATGAGATATGGAGTGTGGGACACAAACCATTTGAGCAATATACTAATAACCAGGTGGAAACTAATATAATGCTGTTGGGCTTTTTTTTTTTCAAATGCAAACATTTTAATTAAAATAGGTAATCAAAGCTATTGACTCTGGTTATCGTCTTCCTCCTCCTCCAGGATGTCCACGAGAAATTTATGCTCTAATTATAGAGTGCTGGTTAGTTTAATGTGCAGTTAATATAATTAATAATTATATTAATGTTTCTGGTACTTTACAAGTCTACAATACGGCTTAAATATTGTTCATGGAAATTACAATGAATGGTTAAAGTGTTTGTATTATCACTATTTCTGGCCATGCCAACACAATAATGTAAGATTGCTGAAACTCAGTAATGCTGGTGAATTACTAAAATATAAAGCTACTGTTTGCAAACAAATTTACATGTTACACAGCACCTCTGAAATATGACTTAAAATTCATAGAAATATTTTTTGTTGGAATCTATTAACCTATTCACCACCATAAGCATCATGTGGTGTTTTACGGAATAAAGAATCAATCATTTCTGATGAATACTTCAAATAAATTCTAGAATGTATACACTTACGTGCTAAATGTGTTCTAAATACTTGAACTGCAGCACATAGTTTGCTGCAAAAAAAAAGAATGAAGTCCTAAAATTTATTTTGAAATTTAAGTTTAACTACAGGTTGCTGAACATTAATAATAGGTCCTGTACGAGGCATTATCCAACCAAGACTTTGACGTCTTGGCAAAATTAAAAGTGAACAGTGGTGATGATATATCTCTGAGTTTTTGATGGCCATGATCAACAACATGTTATTATCATTTTGACAGCATTTACAAAAATTATAAAAATTTCAGATATACTTTTGAATAGGCTCAAAAACAATCATTTCGGGGTCCTGCTGGGCCGTGGAAGCCTCCTGGCTCCGCTGGCCTGTTGCGATTAATCATCAAAGTTGTCAAGCGAGATACCTGCCCTCCACTATATTGTGTTGTACAGCAATAGATAATTGCTTGATTTAAAGCAGTTCAGCCCCACCCACCCCTCGCCAAATAAACGCACACACACACACACACACACTCTCTTTTGGTTTTCTGTCTCTTTTTTTCAGATTATGATTACCACTCTAGCTGATTAGATTAATATTGTTGTGACAATGTGTTATGCAGGCATCCAGAAACTTCATTGAGACCCTCCTTTAAGGCTCTCAGTTGCAAACTCTCTAGACCAGATAACATACTCCTGCTTTGGTCTGAGAGAGATAAGCTTGTGAATTCAGAAGCAGACAAGTTGGGGGCTCATCTTGAGGCAGCCAAAAATCTCTATGATGACCTGCAGATGATATATAAAGGGAATTTATAACTGGAAGAGTATAACTGAAAATTGTATATTTGTTGTGTGAGTACATAATAGTTTATAACAGTACATATGTGTTTCTTTATGTTAATGCAATAATGTCAATTTTGTAGCTGAATAATTGTAGAATTGTAAAAAGAACATTGATGATTTTTACATAATAGCACTGATAATAAATGTGTTCATGGTTGAATAAATATGTATAGTATACTTTGTTTAAGAATCTGAACAGTAGCCTGAATTTCATACACATTATGTGTTATTTTAAATACTCATCTATAACTAGGTATGAGACGTCATTACTTTTCTATATTATTGTACTTTTCATTAGCCATATTTTTATTAAAAACAATGTTTCAACCATTACTTTATACTAAGGTCATGATCAGTGTGTGGATGATGTTTAGAAAAGCAAAATGGTGTCCTCAAGAAATCTTACTACAGCAAAGCTAGAGCTGCACAAGTATTACCAAAACCATCACATAGCTACAACTATAAGCTAAAGACTATGTGTTAGTCAAGGGCTGTAGACCCAAAAGCAATAAGTCAAAATCTCTGGCCAAAATAGCACCTATTGTATAATGCTTACAGGTAGTCTATTGCATTATTGTATTGTCCCTATCTATTTGATGGTGTTATTCAATAATTACACATTCTATAGAAACAGCATAATATTACAAATTTTATATTCATTGATTTTAATGATTTTTATCCTGTCCCATGATGTTCTGGAGTAGCTTGTCAACGATGATCCATATAAATCATTTTACAGGTTGCATTTGATACGCCATTCTGCTTTTTTTTAGATAGATGGAAGTTTATTTTTAGAAAGGACCAGTATATTTCTCAGTCTTGTTTAGTTTGAATATGGTCAGGATGCTAAGGCAATGCAAAATGCTTTCATATAGATCTCTACATTATGATTAACTCCCAATTTGATGCATATCTTCAGTCATTGCTTTCAACTGTTTAGGGTTTCTATGTAAAAGAATATTGGGATTATCAAACTATTTTAGAATTATATGTGACTCTTATTTGTGTTGTTTAGGTTGCCTGTATGGCATTAGTTAGTGTTTATTGAATTGCCCACATGACAATTTTTATAGTCTTTTTTTAATTATTTTCAATTAGTTTCGGTTGGTTTTAAAATTTGTTTGTAGCTACTTATTTTCAATTCATGAATTAAGTATTCCCTATGGGTATGTATAATTATAAGTATGAAATGAAGTTTATCATCCTTGTAGATCTATTATGTGATGGTTTTATTAGATGATAGAATGATTTTTGTATGTTGTTTGAGATAGCTATAGTGGTGTTTTGTTTTTCTATAAATCTTGTTCAAATATTTTTATTGGCGAGAAAAACTGTGATTTAGAGATACTGAGATACTCAACATACTATAAAAGATGAGAAGAGATTATAGCACCCAAGAGATTTTATGAGATTGCAAAAGACTGCAAAAGACAAGACGAGAAACTTAGCTAAGAACAAGTTCCTTCACTGCTGTTTTTTTTTGTTAGGAGGTAATAGAGACAGCAAAAGAATACTTGAAAGATAACAGTACTGTACTACATCTTAGCCCTTTCCTTCCCGACTTAATTTTACCGCGCGTCGACGACCTCAGGCAACGAAGGTTAATCAAATTAATTACCGTTTTATTTTTATTTCTTCTTTTTTTGGCTCGTCTAAATGCTTACCAACAAAATTTACCTAATAGAGCTTGCTTTGAGCTTTCCAAAGATATAAATAATAAGACTGCTAGGTGATTCTACCGCCCATAATAATGCCATACATTATAGCTACCAAAAAAGTGTTGATAATATTATTTGTATATTATTATACTTGTACATAAAAAAATAAACACTTGACAAAAAAAATATTATTGCAAATATATATCATTACAATGATATAGATCATAAATCTTCTGTTCTTTCATCATAGGTGAGATAAAACTTGGGCACAGGGGTGACTGTCATCTCGGGAATAAAAAGAGCATCACAGCGTCAGACGTCAACTTGGAAAAGATCAACAAGAATTTCCTAGAAGCATATATACATTTTTGATGACAATTACAGAAGCACAACACCATATATATATATATATATAAGGACACTCAAAAAAAATTTTTTGGTAAAGAAAACACCAAATTTTAGTGTAATACACGAAATTATTTACGATCACAATAACAGCGTTGTTTATGCATAAATTTGGAAACATACACATGCTATTACATATACAAATGCATGTCATATGTGAATGTCAAAGTGAAATTCTACTCAAAAGACTATACAGAGACCTAGTACCAACCCACCCTAGGTCGGAAAAGATCACCACGAAGGTTGTAAGAATACGTTCCTAAAACAATACAAACACAGCACAATGTATTTGTTTGCTATTAGTGTATTTTACCACTGTCATGCACACGCGGCCTTCCAAGACATACACATATACAAATGATACTCAATTACCCTGGCTATAACAATATGAAGTACGTCCAACCCCTGTACGTCTACACCTCTACACCAAGTCAAAACAGATCATCAGGGAAACTCCCTTCAGTACACACCCCTAAAACACTCCAACACACAACAAATTTGTTGTTCAGCTGTTGTGAATTGTAAACCTAACCAAATATGTACTACACACATCCTAAAAAGCTAGCATCTCCTCCCACTGCTATAAGTACATAAACAAATTTGAATTTTTTTTGAAAATTTGAATGTGGTCAACAAACCAACAAAAGTAAAAGGTGTATAATTAAAAATCTACTCAAGAATAACAAATATAAAATATCATAGTGAAGCTAATACCTTTCTTTTGCTAGCTACACTAACAAGAAGGCTGTTTTTGTGATAAAAAAATGCCTAAAAAATGCCTAAAATATGAGCTTACCAGGGTCAGAAATGTTTCCGTCTAACTTCGGAGTTAGAGCTGCTGTATTCTGATTCATCGGCACTGAAACTAGGTCAAGGGTAGACCTCATCTCATTCCTTTCCACTTGAAACTGAATTGTCCTACTCAAGCAACTGTAAAACGTCCTCAGCGTTGTAACTCTTTGAAGCCATTTTGAATATGGTGGTGCAAAAACAATTTTTTTCGAAGTTGCGGAGGTCCCACAGCGCTCACACTTTTTTCCTGTAAAGTCACATGCTTCCAATGACGTACTGTATTATGAAATAACAGGCCTAAATATATAGCAATGGCTAATTTACTAGAAAATGCTCGTGTAGCATTGGTTGGGCGAGCGAGCGAAGTTCTGGAATGCGCGCGCGCGTTTAAACGACCACGTATTCAAAACGACCACGTATTCAAAACGACCACGTATTCAAAACGACCACGTATTCAGAATTTCCATAGACTACATCTTAGAGTTGCTCGCTCGCTTCGCTCGCTCGCCAATAAAAATCGGAGAGAAGACAGTTCGTTCAACCGCGGAGTGTTAGACAGTAAACAAACAGTTAGTCAGTAAACAAACAGTTAGTCTGATACACTACCAGGTTCTCACGGGCTCAATGACATTTTTTACAGCTTCTACAATGCTTTTAGAAAAAGCTAAGCCATCTAAAAAGCTTCTGTGACCGAGGTAACTTTTTATATAGAGACCGCGGTAAAAATTTGTGACCGACCTAGGCATAAACACAAAAGTTGTGAAATACTCACGAAGCTACCTGGTCTGTAAACATTTTTCCTAGCTATGCTCTGGGCACATGTATTTCAACCTAATCGTTCAGTGTCTCTAAAAAATCGAAGAAGCCGACCCGGTCTTGGAACGCTTTAAAGCGGCTCCCGGAAGGAAAGGGTTAGCGATAGAACTATCTCTTTCCTGGACGTTGGCGGAAGAGACCACGATACAAGCGGCATGCGCAGAAAGAATGGAATATATAGCAGCACGTTTTCGCGACTGGAACAATAGCGTGAACGAAGTGGTCTGTACGCCGAATTCTGCACTAGAAGATTAGCATGGGCTATCAGAGTCACTGGCTACTAGCTCTCTTACTACTTTATTCATATGGTAAGGGAACTATGGCGGAGTACGTAAGTATATATTTGAATGAAGTTTCTGTGGAATCGAAGTAACGTAACCTTAAATGTCACATTGATGCTGGAAACTGTAATTTGAATAGCTATTGTAATAAAATATCCATCATCTCAGATAGTTTGTTTAAATGGCTTTTTTTTTTTTAATGCCTTTTACTCTGGTAACAGCACACTACATACCAACCCCCATGGAGCCCCTATATATGTTCTGTAGTTATGTTTATAGAATATTTCCTTATAGCATTATAAACAATAAGCAATTGAAGTCACATATATGTGTCTGTCAAATGTTAGAATGCTTATTTACTTTTCAGTAAACATTATTGCATAGTTTACACATCTATGAAGGAACGGAAGCAAGTTGATTAGTATGCAGTGGATAATGGGAGATTATACCTGAAGTGGTGCTAATGAGAGAAATATATTTGATAAAATAATGTAGCCAAATGACTTTATGACCAAATGACGTGGTTAAATATATAAATTCCACACTAGATATCTTCACAATGTTATTTTAGGTAGTGACCACCCCTCCCCCCAGATAACTCACCACATAGTATTATCTCATTGTGCAAGCTCATCATCTAGTAGTTATAGCAATCAGCCTGACTTACTAGTTTTCTGGGTTTTTACAGCTACTTCCTAGCTTACCCAACCAGGTTAGAGCAGCTGCTAAAATATTGGTGGGGGTGTGGGGAGCCCCTAGAGAGTTCTACGCCAACTTTACACCAGGAGTTACCAACCCTGGTACAAACTACTTTAGTCAAGATATCTAGGTGGAATAAACCATTTATTACACTTGTCAGAGTGATATGGCTAGAATTTAACTCTCAGTCTTTATTTTCACTGCCTCTAAAGTAGCCTGCTGAAATATTCCGCCATATCATACTCTGACTCATGCAGTAAGTACTATATATAATATTATGGTAAGTTATATGAATGTGTGGCATAGGGGCTCACTATTATAATGGGTAGCTATGTAATGTGCTGCTACCAGAGTCAGTCCAGCACATTCCTTCTCCATTTCTTGTCATAATCAAACTTTAATGAAAGAGGAGTAAAGTGCTGTGCGTGAATGATGGTAGGTGTATAAAATATTCAGAGCTTAAGTAGGTGCCACTAAAACAATATAGGTACAACACAAGGGCTTAGCTCTCGCCGGCCAAAACTGAAAGGTGACTACAAAAACTGAAAGACCTAAATGCAAATACAGTAAGTTCTCCCTTATCGGGCAGCTACAGAAGTGGCCAAAATAAAATTCCCATAGCCACTTTTTTATAATGACTGAATGGGAACTTTATTTTGGCCCTCCTGTAGTTAAAACCCCCTCCCCCTCTGAAAAGAAGTGATGCATTAAAACAGACAACAATTACATCATTTTTCAAGAGAAAAGAAAACTAAATGAACCATTTAACTGTGTACAATTATTTTTATGGTTTGGTATCTCTGTATTTTATTATGTAATTTGCATGCTTTTATGAATGTTCTAAAATACGGGTAATTCCCAGTTACGGGCACCCCATATTCCCAACGTGCCCGGATAAGGGAGAACTTACTGTACTACAAGTGAGTGATAATTCCTGAAATGTATCTGAAGGCTTAATTATATTATACTAGCTACTGGAAGGATTGACCACCTGTAAAGTGAATCTAATGTTCTATATTTTCCCAAAAAATTGATAGTAATTGTCATAAAGTAAACACAACATGTCAAAAAAAATCAACTTGTGCTGAAATGCAAGCTAGAAGTTATACTTTACTCGGAGCCTATTACATATATTGTATCAGAGTTATAGCTTACTAGAACTAACAGGGCATTCTACAATGTTTATTATACACCACCATCATTGTGATGGATAAGATGACATAATGACCACCATAAACGTCACACATTCTTTCTCTAGTTCTAAGGCTTCATTTTATAGTGCAGAGTACTTGCACAAACAATTCAGTTTAATTTAAGTCTGTCTTCATAAACTATAAATATGTGTAACTGAAGCCTGAAGTAAACTGTTGATAGAATAATACCCTAATAAGGATTTTCAAACATGCTGGCCTATTTCGGAAAGTGGCAGATAATAAACAGATGACTGGCATACATTACATTGTTAAGTAGAGTTTTAATGTGAACAATAATAATTATGTACTAGTAAAATTCTGGTATGAAACTTAGTGGGCAGATTGAAAAACCAGGGGCCACACAATCAATTACAATTATTTTGATCAGCACTAATATGGAAAAAAAAATTGCCACTGCTGTCTTTATATAATATACACTTGTAGTACATTTCAGTGAAGGATCTGTTCCTTGGTTACGTCTTAATGAAAATTCAAGGCTTCAACGTAAATCCAGCACAAGCTGGCTATCAATTTGCAGCAAATTCTTTCGAGAACAACATGCTGACCTCTACTGTAAACTTTTAGGATATGCAAACTTTTCACTGTTTTATGCACAGCGGTCTACTACTAGTCAGTGAGTTTAATTGGATTTTTTAATTTGTGTATAAGGTACTATAGTAGTAAATTGAGTACTTAAGTTAATTAGGAAGTTATCGGTGAGCAACATTGAGCAATATGCCGTAAAGTAATGATAGTCTAATGTATTTGTATAATGTATGTACTTAAAGCAGGGCAGGTCAAGTAGCACTTGTCATAGATCATGTATTGTACTAATCTATAGAAGATGCTACTCTATTCCATTTTTGAAACTTTGTGAATATATACAGTAGTTCCTGACACAACCAATGACAAAATATCCTTAAAACAACTATGAATACTGTGCAAGTTCAAGGAAATGATGACAAAAATCAACAATCACCAGGGCATTCTCATGGCCTCTGATGACCAGTTTGCATTCATATGACTTCTCTACAACATAATGTGCACTCATTAGACTGGCCTAGCAACACTCACACACATACCATTCAACACTTGGGATCTGGCTGATCTTACTGTAGATTGCTTTTTACAGTAGAGCTATTACTTTATTCTACCGATTCCTCAACCATATTATGCATTTTAATACATTTTTGCCTCACTAAACAATTAGTTTTTTAGTTAAACAAACTGAATTAATACAGTAGTTCAATGACATGCATTGCAGAGTAATAACTTGGCTCTAAAGGCACATTGATGTAACACTAACAATAACTCCTGCATATTTAGCCTTTAGACATGATTGCTTATTATCAGTGTTTACGAACTGGCTAGTTTTGCTAATGAAATTGAAAAGGTTTTTATTGTGGTACAAAAATTGCATAAATTGAGTTTGAAATAATAATTATTGTGGTCATGCAAAAAATTGCTTAAATTTAATTGGAAAGAGATTTAAAGTAGCTTGGCACACAAAGCTGATAATTTCCCTATTCATCACCTAGATATTTCACTAGAGGTGTGTTGTTATTAAAGAGACTATTATGACATGATTGTTATGGTTTTCGTTGTTTCCAGGAGAGCTGTGGGGTGTGATGATGACACATGTAACAGTTTTGATCAATGCTCTTCATTCATTCATTTAAACTGTACAATTAAAGGTAAGCTCAAATTTTATTGTATTTCACCTTGGGGAGATTTGTCAGAATGAATAGTTTCTTGATATCTATTTCTGTCCTTGTGTGTTATAAACAAGTTTGATGATCCTATCAGCTAATGAAGCACCAAAGGTGCAGACTCAGTGTTATCATAGCTAGAGCTATTACAAAGACTAAAAGAATAATTTATTTGGAGTAGTATCAACATGAATATGCCAATATGTAGCTCATGCAAGTCAATATGTAAGCTTGAGCAAATTGATATGAAACTTATGCTATGAAATGGTAAACGTTAATGCTGTCTTCATAAGAGAAGCTTAACCTACAAACAACACTCACCTCACCAGAAGTTTCAATAGGAAACTCAGAGCACTAAGGTAAACCACTGAGAATATAGTGTAAGTCAAAACTACTGTGAGCAGCAAAGAAATTGCTTGGTCACGTGAGTATGGCGGACTGATAGGTGACATTACCAACAATCACTTACGATTGTGCAGCCTAAAAGTAACTAGCTTTTTCTGAAGAAAAAAAGGATTTAAAATGTCCAGTGGAACATTTTGAAGCTTATTTCAATCTTTGGGAGGTTCCCATCTTCAAAACTGCTTTTGACTGACTGACCGACCGACCGACCGACTGACCGATTGAACATATCTAAATTGACCTGGGGCAAATCACACTAATAATATTATTGTATTAATGCAAATATTCCAACATTTCTGTCCTTGTCATGATTAATTTGTTTTTTGTTGTTGCTTTTCCTACTTATAGCCTAGTATATATTTATTCTTCTGTAATACATGCATGTGTATACAGATGAACAAGCTAAGTCCTGGATTCAAGCAGATAATGGTACTCTAATGTTGAAGACTTACCGGTATGGATGGCAGCCTGTATGCAGTGAAACTTTTCAAGTAAATATAGGCAATACCTACTGTCAATCTCTAGGATATGCCCGTGCATTGAGATACAATAGGACTTATGGGAATCAGTAAGTAGAGTATTACTTGTATTAAATAATATGAATAGCCTAATATAATAGTTACATCAGATAAATATTTCTTTATCCGAGATGAGATTAAAAAAAAAAGGAAATCAACTAACATTAAAATGTTATTCATTACCCACATTTATACATAATTATATACTCTGTTTACTATCATTATAGGAGTGGTTTAGACTGTGACCACGTCCATGTCTGTAACACGTACTCCAATTGTATGCACAATGTTATTCTACTCTGCAGTAATGAAAGTGAGTTGAATTTTTATGTTTTAAGCATTATTAGTAATTGTTAAATAATGCCACAATTGTCTTAATGTATATTCCTCTACTATTTACAGAATGGTTAAAAAACATGTCCATAAATAAGAGCCAAATAAAATATACATTAATTAAATAGCTGAAATTGTATTCTACTCAGCGATGAGCAGGTCAAATGTAACCTCTCTGGAAAACTGAGTGTACTTATAAATAAATTTTGGGAATAATCTTCCTGAATTCAGTAAATTGTTAAAACCTTTTAATTATTATTATTATTATTAATTTTTTTTTTTTTGCAGCATTTATTGGTCAATATCGGCTGGTTAATAATAACATGACGTCCTCAAATAGTGGGCTTCTAGAACTATTTAATGAATATTGGGTTCCCACAAGAGGCATTGGAGGATATGATTGGATGCCTTTCTGTATTGCTACATTCAACATCTCAATAGCTGATTTCTTTTGTAGAAGACTCAATTACTCATATGCGGACACATATAATACTGTTACTGCTCTAGGGTAAGTTTATAGCTGACTGTTTTATTGCCCCAGTACAAAGTTATACCTTTCATATTAAAAATTACAGATTAAAAAAAAAATGCTCTCAAATTCCTGCCCACCACTAGAATGCATAAAATGTTTCAGTTGATTTCACAGATCTGCTACGTAGTAATAGCTATACACAAAATCAAATGAAAATGCTGTATATTTAATTTATTGTTGTGAACCTATTCCCAACTAGTGGTGGATCCAGTAAGGTTCGACTTGGTTCATCTGAACCTCTTTTACACTGCCACAACCCTGAGGTGATATGTGAGTCTATAAATAATTTTTAGTTTGCTACACCGATGTTTTATACCTGCAGATTTCCTCAGTTACCATTTGTAATTTTTGATTTCGCAAGCATTATTACCAGCCAGTACGCAGAATAGCTCGAGCCTTACTTATTAGAATATCAATGCAGTTGCAAATGCATTGTTTAAGGTTTTTTAAGTGGTGGAAGCAATGAACCACAGAAAATAGGATTGTTTTTGTCCTTCTACAACCCACTATGGTTTTTTTATCTGTAGTTTAGAAGGAACAAATATAGCTTGAACATGATATAAGGGATTAATAATAACTTGGGCCTGCTTCTATTGCACTTGCTCTCAGTTCAGTTGCTGGACCACCATCATCATTGCCACAGGATAACTACACAACCACTTCTCTTTTTACTTTCTATATCATTCTACGTGATTGGTAGTGCTTTTAAATAGCCCCAGAGCCCTGGTCCATCCTCAGAGTCTGGATCATTCTCTGTGACTGAACTGTTTTGATTCAAGGTAGCCAGCTGATAAACATAGAATTCACTGTGATTTCTTTGTCATTTAAATTCTTAGTCCATTGATATTCAGTAAGTTTTTAATTTTGACTCAATATTTTTGTTACAAACGAAAATAATTAATAATGTTAAAATTTTGCTTTAAACTTCTCAAATGATTAGGTGGGCATAGTAATCGCTTTAATATAAAAACAAATCATTTGAAGTCTATAAATTTCCCACTGCCAACTATCTTGAAAGTTTTGAGACAGTCATAAATTTATGACTTAGCCACTGTCCCGCAACGGAATTGTTACTCTTTCTATGCTTGTCCTGGAAATTAATGAACTTCATTTCAGTTTACTGTGCATGATCTACAGAGACATTACTAGGCTAATCCACCAATACTTGTTACAGGTGTGTACCTAGGAAATGCCCTTACTTCCTAAAACCCGGTGAGAGCCTCATTGAAGTTACAAATTCAATCAGAAGTAATAAAGTCACAGAAAAATTCAATCACTACCTATTGTCACTGGTTTGTTACATTACATTATTGAATGGCTTCTCGATTGTAGTCATGAAGTTCAGCTTGCGCAGTAACTATTGAATACTTTAGCTCAGACTTGGATAAAATAAACTATCATGATGTCAGTGATTTATGTAATCAGAGTAGGTTTGGGGGTGTGGTTTAGCATCCCTGAAGTACAGTTTGAAAACTTTGCAACTATGTGATCACTTCTTTCATATGATGTATGGAACTAAGTGTATAGTTATACCATTTTTTAGATGTAAGCAGTTAAATATATTGTAATGATACACATAGTTTACTTGATATAGGTTTCCTGAAAGTTCATCAATAGTTTCAGCTCAGGTGAAACGCTATCAACACAATCTTGTTAGATATACAACTGATCCACCACAATGTGATCATTCCATGAATGTGGGCCTCGTCTGCTCCAATGGGAACAGTAAGTGGGTACTGTTGCAACTTAAAGTTTGTGTTTAGTTTAGCATTATACCGAAAGTTATTCTGATAGCTAAGGGTTATGAAACTATGAGCTGTCATGTCCATTAAATCATCATTGTATCAATCGGTCATTATTACAAGCCATTAATGCAGTCATCACATTATGAATTATTGAATAAGCTAGCTTGCTAATTATTGAGCAGTAAACATGCTAAGGCAGTAATGTAAGGCCTAAGGGTGTTGGGTTTATTATTTTCAAATTTGAATCATGGATGTTTAGGAGTAACTCGCTGTTATATTAAAATAACATTTGTGTAGTTTTAGTTCTAGGCTCAAACGGGCTTTTTTTTTTCAATATGATACTGCATGAAAATATTTATTCAAATTGAAAAACAAAAACAAAAGAAAGTTTTGTTTTTATTATGTATACCTTTCCCTTGTATTTATTACAGGCAGCAGTATAAGATTGATTTCTAGTGCCGGTATTGTGAATGTGTCCTCGGGGTATCTTCAGATTAATTTGGACAATGAGTGGCGGACAGTGTGCTTCAATGCCAGAAAATCTAATATAGCACCTGTAGTATGCAGACAGCTGGAATATTCCGGAAAACATGACATAAAAATCGACATTGAAGAAAAGTAAGATATAATACGTAACAATAATATTATGACTCTGCAAATATTTATTTATTTATTGTTTTGACATTATCCTGATTTTAGAAATTCTAGCATATTCAATTATTCAGTGTGGGTGGAGTCTCTATCATGTGATGATAACAGTGCTGATGTGCATGAATGCTCTGAGATAAGAAGTATTTCAGGAGAATGTCAACATAAAAATCTCATTGTCTGTCGGAGTGAGTGCTGCATATAGCTAGACCTTCAGCATAATAATGGCAGACAAAACCGAATAGAATATCTCCATTAAAGCAATTAAAATGCTTCATTATCTGAAAAATTAACTTACCATTGAAAGGAAAATTATAACTTACTTTTCACCTAACTTGTAACTGTCTGTTTGCTTACTTTTGATGTACACTAGCTAACATCCATATGGTTAAACTGAAGTATAAAGGTCAATTACTGTGTATTAATTAATAAAGTAGATAATAAATGTCTCATGTTTTTATATGCTATTAGATGAGATCAAAGTGGAACGGTCTAACTCATATACTAGAGAAATAATTGGAGCAACTGTCATAACTATTCTATTGTTTGCAACAATACTTGGCATCATATTGGTGATTGTCTTGAAGATGAAAGCAAAAGGATTAGTTAAAACGAATAATTATGAACTAAATAATGGACTAAATAATACTTCTTATGAAGGTAATTTCACATTTACTTTAATATGAGGAAATAATAATTAAGTGCATAATTGGATTCATTGTTTAATTTTGGTCATGCAATATTATATACTGAAAATTAAATAAGCATTTTAACATATTATGTGACTTCAATTGTTTTGTATTTATCATGGCTATAAGGAAATACTCTATAAACTTACAGCTATAGTGTATCCTGATTACTCAGAAGTAGGGCCAAAACTTCCTGGAGAAACTGAAGTCCAAAATGTAAATTACTCTCTGATCAAAATAATAATCGATATGTAATTTAATTCTACATGACAAAATTTTAGGAAATGAACAAGAATGCATATGCTGTATTGGGAGCAAGTTCAGAATACAACTACTGCTATGAGCAGGTACACAGGGTGTGATGCTTTAGACAAGTCCGCTGGTTTATCGAACATGCAAGCATGGAGATTAAAACTGGCTCTTTGATGAGTTCTGTAGAGACTTATTAATAGAGCAGCTGCCTGGAGTTACACTCGTTATTATGTTGAGGCATTATAGGAGCAGTTTGACGGGATGAAGTTGTGATAGTTGCCCATAACAATTGGGATATCGCACCTACTGGGCACACTAACTAATTAATCACAAGTTCTGCACTTGATTTATACAGGCTGTAGTATTGTTATATATAATTTTGCTCATGCAACTTCTCCCCTAACTCCTAAATATTAAATGTCCAATTGCTAGCCATTATGCCAAGTGATTGATTTGCATCCTATTGAAATAAAGTTCAAATTAGAAAAGAAAAAATAGCTGAGAGAAAACCTGAAATTACTGAAATAATTGCTGTGCTGACTTGCCTATTAAGTACAAATTAGCAACTGATATTATGATTCATTATACTCAAATAGGATGACGAGTACAGGACTCCAGGATTCAGCGAAGAGTCGTTATATCAACAACTTCAAGATTGCAGTTGTACTACTAGTCTGCATCCACAATCAATTAAGTATGGGAAGATGTACACTTTGTCTAGTTAGACTATAGCTTAACATATCAAGTACACAATTTTAAATACGAGCTTAGAAAGAAAAGCTGAACTTGAATATGTATAATTCATTGTGTTGTTCATCAACAGAAACCTCAATCGATCATGTGATATGCTTATAGCAATTTCATTGGCCATGCAGGAATGTATATAAGTTTGCCACTAGACTCTTTCCCCACATGGCAGTTTGGTAAAGAATCTGGCTATGCCAGCCTAGGGCATCATCTGCCATATGACTGTTACATTTTGGTGCATTTTGGCGCAGATACATAGTTGTGCCAAAAACTGTTAATTATTATAATACGCATGATCTGAACATGATTTTGGGTGTGGCCACAAGATTAATTCTTCTTTTTTTATTCTGCATATATCCAAGCCAAATTTGATAGACACAGCACTAAAAATGTAGTTAATATAATATATACATTTATTCTCCAGCATACAAAAATAGATCACAACAAATATGTTATATAAACTCATGATTACTTATGCAGTATGGTGATATATATAATAAATAGCTAGTATTGTATCTTTTGATATAAATTGGGATGCATTGATGTAATACACTATTGTTCTTTAGACTTGGTGTAAAACTCGGCTCTGGTCAGTTTGGTGATGTGTTCAAAGGAGTATGGAAAAGTGCCAATGGAGAAGTGGAAGTTGCTGTGAAGACTCTTAAAGACGGCAGTGCTGCTGAGGATAGAATTAAGTTTCTGCAGGAGGCAGCCATCATGAGTCAGTTTAAACATCCCAGTATTGTCACTATCTTTGGATTGGTTAGAAATGGAGAATCAGTAAGTCTAAATGATTTTATATTAGATTACATCAATTCAAACATTAAATTATTTGCTAGATCCTTTTAGTGTTGGAGTTATTAGATCACGGTGATTTAAGGAGCCATCTCCTCGATGAAAGCTCAATGGATTACATTTCATTGACTGACCACATATTATTAAGCTATTGCCGCCACATAGCAAATGGAATGCAGTACTTGTCTGTGAAGGGCTTCGTTCACAGAGACCTTGCAGCGAGAAATGTTTTGATGGGACCCGGTGGAAAATGCAAAGTAAACACTCACATTTAAATAATTAGTTTTTGCATTTAAAACATTTAAATCATACTCTAATTAGATTGCAGATTTTGGAATGTCTCGTAATTTGATGTATGAGAATTATTATGTCTCCCACGGTGGAATGATACCTGTCAAGTGGACAGCTCCTGAGGTAAACTTTTGTCTTTCAGTTGTCTTGCTATCATGTTAATTATAAATGTCACAATTTATTCAATTGAATTCTTTTAAAGATGAGCTTTAGTGCAATGTCCAACTAATGTCACTTTCTTTATCAATAGGTATTGTGTTCTTGTAATCTAGCAACGTTCAACATTTCTCACCTCGCCAAAGCATGCCTACCATTATCTTGTTGTTAACCCGCAGCAAGCATGCTTGAGAGAGTTATAGTAGTCTCTTTGTCATTCATTCATTCACTCTTTCAACAGCAGATCTCGAAGATGGCAGACTTATATGCCTTGAGAGAAAGGGAACTTCGACTAGATAACGATTTAAGCCCCTTTAATTTGCCACTTTTTATTTCAGCTTAATTTTTCAGAAAAACGAGAGAAAAGCAGACACATTACGGTAGGTGCTGCTATATGACCATGCCCATTAATTCCTTTACCTGCCATTTTGAATAACCCGCACTCATGTGAGCATACAGATTTTAGTGCATCAGGTTCAAATTTGTTAGTGTGTGCATTCTGTACTTCCAATAAGTCCTAATATTTTTTTTGTCTGGTGTTGGGAAGTCTCTGTTGCTGGAGATGTGTTTCTATCATCAACTGTATGTATGCCTTCTCTCCAAAAAAATTGCCCTAATTGATCGTGTAACGTGCACGTCAGAAAGTCCAAACTTTCCTTGTTTTTCTACCAAGCCAAGGTTAATATTAAAGCCAATAAATTAAAACCATATGGCTGAGTGTCAAGCACGTAAAATAAAGTGTGGATCGGCCCCAGGACCGTAGAATGGCTGATTCTCAACATCATGCCCATAAAAATGCCTATGAAACTCCTGAAAAATTCTAAGGATGTAAGCAGGCCAGAGTTAAATGCCATGGTTAAAATTTATATTCATAAATAGAACAAAATCTATTATTGTTTATAAGCTGAAAAATCAAGAACTTTTTTTAACAGTAGTAAATTCTTTTGCAATTTATTGCATTTTTAACTAATGTTGAGGATTTGCACTCTTAGTGCTCTAGTTTACATGTTTAAAAATCACCACAGAGAGTTCACCCTCATAGACCCCCTGAGAATAACTTCAACAAGAAGTCTAAATGTTATGTTATGTTTTAATTTTAAGCATATATTGGCAGTTAAAACATAAACCGCTAGGCAGACGCGTGTCTCTGGCAACAAGTGAACCAAATGCTATTAGCTACCACTTCCAGAAGCTGTCTGTGGCAGTTTGGCGAGGGAACACCGCAGCCACTTTGGGTTGTGCCAACCCACCCATTGACCATAATTTAAAATTGTTATTATCATAATCTTTATTATTGTTATTACTATTATTATTATTATTATTATTATTATTATATTATTATTATTGGCGAGCAAGTAAAGTGAGGGAGACACTTGCAGGGATTACATAATCGAGATTTCGAGGTGCTAATGTTTTTATTATTTTTATTGTTTTGCTTATTTATATGGTACATGCGACCCCTTTTTCGCCAGCGCTACTGATTACATAAGTCAGTAAAGCATGTTGATAAAATAACAAAGTAATAAACTTATCAACCATATGAGTTGCTTGCCTTGAAAAGCAAGCTACATGTAGTTTTGGAGCAGATCTATGTGCCTGAACTTTTGTAAAAGCATAGTGGACCTAACAGCACTATTTTCTTTTTGTCGTCATTGAATGGGAGGTCATATTAAAACATTTCAATTTCAACGACAGTATAAATTACGCCAAGAGCTATAGGTCATACTTAGTTATCACTGTAAAAGATGCTAGCTTGCTCGCCATTTGTGCTGAAGCACATACCACTTAGTATCTCAGTCAAACTATATTCTTGCCATCACAAATTTCTCTTGTTATCCATTGTGTGTACATTGGTCAACAGCTATATTATTTTATCATTTCTACAGGTAATTTAATTTCATTTAAACGTTTCCAAAGTAGAAGTAGCTAGAATACAAATGGCATCATCTAGAATGTCTAAATAGTAAGGCATTGATAGAGTGTATGAAATGTGTCTTAAGCCAAAGTTTGGGTAATTCTTGAATTCATTCCACCTCATAAGAGATACTGTTATATATATCCTGAAGGGTAACTTGCATGCAGTATAGATTACTGAAGCTAAGTATGTAAGCTAATTTGGGTATTTAGAATTAATTAAGTCTCAAGGCGGTACTGTATCAATTATGTCACTGTATAATGCATTCTGGGTCCTTGTAGGCTCTACATTATAAAAAGTATACTTCAGCCAGTGATGTGTGGAGTTACGGAGCTGTCATGTATGAAATATGGAGTTTGGGACACAAGCCATTTGAGATGCTTTCAATCAGAGAGGTAAGACTTTGGTGATTAGCTAAGAAGAATACCAAGTGTAGGAATTAGAAGCCAAGATATAAATTCTTTAAATGTTCTTGTTTTGATAGGTTATGAAAGCCATTGATTCTGGATATCGCCTGGCTCCTCCTCCTGGATGCCCTCGGGAAATATACTCCCTCATGATTGAATGTTGGTTAGTTACTTATCTATATCTGATCTAATTAATGTACACTTAATTAAGGAACAAATGTATGAGACTATTTGACAATAATTATCATGGAATGGCTATATCATAAAACCTTCAATAGTACTCATTAAAGTATAACTTTAATAGAATTGGTTAAACTATAGCTAAAATGAATAGAACTTGAACAATTAAAATTAAATTCTGCATAAACGATAAGTTAGAGAATTTTTTTTTAATTGTTCAAGTTCATTATTTGTAGCATTCAGCATTAAATGACAGATATATTAGGGTATTTTTTTTATCATGGGTGACCTGCACCAAGATATAAACTATATTATAGCATTGATATTACAAATTATAAATAGGAATCCAGAACCTGCAAGTAGGCCATCTTTTATGGCAGTTTCATGCAAGCTCTCACAGCCAGACTCTATACTGCTGCAATGGATAGAGAAGGATGTACTCGTGCACAAGGAAGCAGCTGTACTGGGAGCAGATCTTGAAGTCACAGTGGATCTATATAAAGATTTACAGAATATATACAAGACACTTAGTAAATCTTGAGTTTTTTATCTGACATTTTTGTCAAGTTCGAATTGAAACTTTGACTGTCATTGTGAACTTAAAAAATGTTTATTGTTTTTTAATAGCCAGGACGTTTATATAATTTCTCCATTATCATTATATATGTGTTTGTGTGTCTAAATAACTGCACACTCTCACTCACACACACACACCTTTAAATCTTTAAAGGTTTAAAGGTGTGTGTGTCTAAATGACAGCACACACACACACATAGAAATGGAAGTCCCGTAATTTTTCACCCTTTTAACTGCACCCATAAAAAAATTCAAAACGGTAAACAATTCAATTTCTAGGGTGATACGGGTACTGATCGATAAACAGAGTATTCTTTTTAGTGAAATTTGGGACGGGGTCGACCGAGCTTGTCCAAAAGTTACTGGTATCAGAATGGCAGATGCTTGATACTACAGAAGTTACCATTAATAAGGTAAGAGAGTGATTTTGTATTTGTTTGCTGATATTATAGTGTTTGCATGAACTAAGCTAAAACATAGTAACAATACTGTAGTTTTATGTTACCTAACTATCAGGCTCGCTCGATATTTGTGCTCAAGCACACCACTAGTTTATATATATGTTTGGACGTATGTAAGGCATTTTTGTACTTTGACCCTCACATTTTTGTGTTAGTTTGGTGCTCAGCTACGATAAAAAAAACAACAAAAAAACCAGTGTTATTATTTAATTTTAGCCAACAAATATGGAATTACTACTTACCTCAATTTCCTGAGTATTGATAACTTCTGTAATATCAAATTTAAGTTACTTTGACTATGTGAATTACCTCACATTCTTGACAACAAGCTCTCAGCTACAAAATCAAAAGACAATCAATGTTAGCACACAAATACAAAATTAATTTCTTACCTCATTTTCTTGAGCAGTATCAAATTTAAGCCATTCTGACTATTTGAATTTACCAGTCACCTTTGACAACAAGCTCTTAGCTACAAAAAAGAAAGGCCAGAGTTATTATCGCATATATAGCTAACATAATATGGAATTACATACTTACCTCAGCTTCACTGGAGTAGTAGTAACTTCCTTAGCATTAACATTACGGCATTCTGACTACCAATGGCTCTTGACAACAAACAAGCGGCACTCCGTATCCCCCTAAAACGGCGAAGTTTTGAAATTACGTTTGGAAAATGGTCTTCAATGCCATAGTAACCGGTCTCAGCAACTTTTGAGTCTTGAAAAACAAGGGTTATCGCCGGAATTTTCTCATACTTCGGAGCTTAAGTTTAAAGTAAGGCTTGTTTAATGCTGTAGTTTCAGAGTAAACTGGGGTCAAGCCTTAAAAGCCGAGTTTTGAGGAGAAAAAAGTTCCTGCGTGCGCGTTTAAGGGGCATATGTACCATCCATACACACATATATACATACTAGTGGTGTGCTTGAGCACAAATGGCGAGCGAGCCTGATAGTTAGGTAACATAAAACTAAGTTTTGTTACTATGTTTTAGATTAGTTCATGCAAACACTATAATAGCAGTTATGACCTTTTATTTCAGCAAAAAAATACAACATCACTCTCTTATTACCTGATTAATGGTAACTTTTGTAGTATCAAGCATCTGCCATTCTGATAATCTCAATTACCAGTAACTCTTGAACAAGCTCTCAGCTAGTTGGGCGGAGCCCGACCTCTGCTGAAGGGAGAGGTCGGGTAACAAGCCTATACCCGGGTTTGTTCCTGCTGAGTCAGCTAATCATGACGTCATGAACCGATTGTGTGGGATTTACGATTTGTGGCCATTCTTTTCACCCACGCACATTTCTTGCTCCTTGTGCGTGTACGTATATTTCTGCGTAGGCGTATTCCTGTCCGCCCACCCATTCCCTTAGCATTTAACCACACTGCAATCTGATTGGACTGCAACGTACGTTGCAGCAGGGAACAACCCGGGTATAGGCTTGTTACCCGACCTCTCCCTTCAGCTGAGGTCGGGCTCCGCCCAACTAGCTCTCAGCTACGATAAAAAAAATAAACCAGTGTTATTATTTGTAATTTTAGCCAACAAATATGGAATTACTACTTACCTCAATTTCGTGAATATTGATAACATCTGAATTTAAGTTACTTTAACTATCTGAATTACCTCGAATTCTTGACAACAAGCTCTCAGCTACAAAAATAAAAGACAATCAATTTTAGCATACAAATACAAAATTACTTTCTTACCTCATTTTCTTGAGCAGTGGTAATTTTTGTAGTACCAAATTTGAGTCATTCTGACTATTTGAATTTACCAGTCACTGTTGTCAACAAGCTCTTAGCTACAAACAAGAAAGGCCAGAATTATTTGTGCATATTCAGCTAACAAATATGGAATTACGTACTTACCTCAGCTTCCCTCGAGTAGTAGTAGCTTCCTTAGCATTAATACTACGGCATTCTGACTACCAACGGCTCTTGACAACCAACAACCGGCACTCCGTATCCCCATAAAACGGCGAAGTTTTGAAATTAAGTCTGGAAAAGGGTCTTCAATGCCATAGTAACCTGTCGAATCAACTTTTTGTGTCTTGAAAACAAGCGTTTTAGCAGGAATTGAAAGAAATAATTCTCAAGAATGAGAGACATTGCAGCGGACTGAAGTGGGCTAAAATAGACTTATGGGAATACATAGAGCTGCAGTTTAGACGTGAAAGTTCAGCCGGGTTGGCAAACCTACTTCCTTTCAATTGGCTATAATTCGCAGTTAATTTAAATGTACGGAAGTGATCGTAGTCGCGCCACATTTCTTGAATCGATAAACCAGCGCTAAGATTAGTTAGACGTGATGTTGTTCCCAGTTTCTTACGCTTGACCAATAGTATGGATTATCTGTCTCACTTGCTGCCAGCTCTCTTATTACTAAATTCAGTTGGTGAGTTTGTTATGGCGGGTTGTCAGTACAATGAGGACGGTGAAAGCTAGCTTATAGCTTGAAGGTAATTTCAAACATTTTCTGTGGAGTTGAATTAACAGTCTTAATTTCCAGATCACCCTGATGCTGGAAGTTTTGATTTCTGAATTCTGAATGCTTTAGTATATCTTAAAACTTACAATCTATAACTAAAAGTGAAATATTTTCAGAGCTCAATTCACAAGTTGGCTATGGGAAAACTATTTACTGAGCATATTTAGTAACTTTGCACAATGATATCGAGAAATTCCTTTTGAAGTGAAACATACAACTGACGACAAGTTAAGTCTAATACTTTATGAAATAAATTATCATTCCTTGAGTGCCACTAACAATTTTGTACATAAATTATAGACCGTATACTATATAATCTATACTTAGATGATAAATAATATACGATTTTTACAAAAGCAAATATTAGCTCATATATTACAGTGCAGCAGACACATCTGTTCTGATTTAGCTATTAAATAGCTAAAATTGATATTATTTCATCTTACTAGACAAGCATACTCAGGAGCTTAGGCAGGATTTTTCAGAGGGGGGCTCAGAATTAACCTAAAGTCTAGCCACACCCATTCCATAAAAGCCACACATGAATAATTTAGTTTAATTTAGTTAATTTTGGCATAAAATAGATTTTTGGTGAAACCAACCAGCTCAACACTTTTCTCAAGGACTCCATGATGGAGTGATAAAACTGAATGAACTAATGAAATGACAAATGAATTGAATTGAGAAAAAAAATATTTAAAAAATAAATAAATAAATTTACACTTTCTATTTTACGTGGACATGCTTGTTTAGATATAGTTTACAAATGCTATCAATGACTACTTCCATTTTGTAACTGATATTGATCAGAGCTAGTGCAGAGAACCTTTCTTCAGTTTGTGTAGCTATAAATAGTTGTGAAGCCTGCGAAGAGATGATCCTGAGCGTTCACAATAACATGAACTTAAGGGAAGAGTGGCAAATAGTTTCAACAATGTGAAAGTGTTAGGCAGAGCATTTGCATCACATTCTTTCAATACTGACAACTTTAGAATGCATCCAGCCAAAGCCAGAAGTCAGTCCTCTATAATTTTTTTGTGCTCCCTGCGAGTTTAATGGGCATATACTATTGTGTAAATTACTATAATTTTGAGGGAAACAATATGCACAACTAACTGAGCATTATATTCAATTTTTAGAAAGATTGATGCATGAATATCATTAATTTGAAAGGGGGTGGGAACCCCCTAAACCCCCCCCCCCCCTGCCTACGCCCCTGCATACCAGCTGACAAATTGAATGACAATAGTAAGCAACTCGAGCAAAAGCAATAAATATATATCATCTACGATCAAACTTCTTCTATAAAACTCTTAGTATCGCTTATTTAATTGAAGCATACAGTAGCTCATTTGAAAGAGCAATCTTGGGATGTGTTTTGGTATATTCATATTCGATACGATCAATTGTTTATTTTTTAACACTCTACCAGACAAACAATTCTGGGCTTAACCAGCTGGTTAACTTGCACTTTTAGTTTTAAAAAACACAGTTGGATAATTTAAAAGTAGCTACTTTAATCTTGATGATCATATCCTATTTAGGAGAAGGATCTCTCACTTGGTTACGTCTTCATGAAAATTCAAGACTTCAACGATACAAAACCAATTCGGCCTGGATATCATTTTGCAGTGAATCATTCAGAGAACAACATGCTGATCTCTACTGTAAACTTTTAGGATACAAGAATTTTTCTAGTTTTAACATAGAACAGTCAATCAGCCAGTGAGTTTAGTCAACATTTTGTGTTAATAAGGGCAGCTGCATGAGTTATATGTTTTATCTGGGTGCATTTATCAGCACTTGGCTAGTAAATTCTAGCTTGGCACACAAAATGGGTAGGTTCTAATGTTTATATGTGTGTGCATGTGCATGTATCTGAAATTTCACTAATATTTTGGTTTATTTTTTTCAGAGTAGCTGTTGGGTGTGACATTGATTCTTGTAATATGCTAAGAAGATGCTCAAAATTAGTAAACTTATACTGTACCATTAAAGGTGAGCTCTAATAAATAATCTGTTAAGTGATTTCTACATGCATATATGAGCTTTTCAGTCAGTAACGATGATCTGTGTAGTTAACAATAATCCATTAGCTGGTAAAGTATCATCAGTATGTCTGTATCTGTCTGTCTGTCTGTCTGTCTGTCTGTCTGTCTGTCTGTCTGTCTGTCTGTCTGTCTGTCTGTCTGTCTGTCTGTCTAGCCAAATACTGGTATAAAAAGTCAAATTCACACATAGTTTTGTGAGTAAATTCAAGTTTGGCAGGTAGCACTGATGTTTATTCAAAAAGCAACCTTTACATAATAAGTTAGATTCATGCAACTCCAGTTTTGTAAACAATTTTTGGTCAATTTTTTCATATGCAGTAACATTACAACCTTTTACTTTCCACTGCCATGCTTATTATGTGAATAGCCACATTTCTTAAATGAATTTACAGATGAAAAAGCTCAGTCTTGGATTCAAGCAGGTAATGGTCCTCTAAAGTTGAAGACTTATCGATATGGATGGCAACGAGTGTGCGGTGAATCTTTCCTTCTAAAAATTGGAAATACCTACTGTCAGTTGCTAGGATATGCACGGGCAATGAGATTTTTTGGGACAAATGGAAATCAGTGAGTGGCTTTTTGGTTTGATTGCCTTTTTTAATAGGAATAATCAACATAAATGCTTTTCATAAAAGAATTTTTTATTCACAGCCTAGATAGAAAAATAATATTTTAATTAATTTATTATGTAGTATTACTGGTACATTGTATTTTATTTTTTTAATTCCACATTGTAGGAGTGGTTTGCAATGTGACCGCGGCCACGTATGCAACAAGTTCTCTAGTTGCAGGCACAATGTTATTCTACTCTGCAGTAAGGAACGTAAGTTTTAAATTTTATTTTGGTGACTTTATAAAACTAATGGCCAACTTTTTACTGAGTAATCACATTTAAAACAAAGTGATTTGACCTAGATAACTGCTCAGTGAAGATCAAAGTAGCTAAGTATGTTTCACAGTATTGTGCTTTATTAATGACTTTTTAACTCCTTGATCTGTCTGTGTTTTCTTGTCAAAAACAGACTTGAAAGTGACAGACATAAAAGGAAAGATGACATCACACTTTGTAGCTACTCACCATTTAATTTCCTTTATCTAGGAATACGATAAACTGAACATGCTTGAAAACTTAATTAAATCGTGTGTCTTTAAATGGTGGGTTTCCAATGGTGTGTAAGACATCTAGCTATCAGAACACATAAGATCACATCATGAAGTATCTCTAATGAACTGTTTAATTGTGTAACAAATTTCAGATTCCTTTTATTCAAGATATTTGCATGTGTATGTGTAATATATATAGTACTTATCACATGAGTCAAAGTGTGATAATGCAAAATATTTCATGATCAAGCTAATTTATTTTTAAGAGCCAGAGTTAAGTGAAAATAAAGCCTGAGAGTGAAATATCTAGCCATATCACTCTGCTGAGTGTAATAAGTGGTTTATTCCATGCTAGATATCTTCACTGAAGTAGTTCTTTTGGTAAAGTTGGCGGTAAAACTCTCTAGGGCTCCCCACACTCCCAACTGATATTTTAGCAGCTGTTCTAACCTGGTTGAGTGGGCCTCACTAGAGGAAGGTAGCTGTAAAAACCCAGAAAAATGGTAAGCCAGACCTTGGTTGCTATAACTACTACTGTAATGAGCTTGCACCATAGGTCCAGTGAACTAGTGTGTGAAAGTGTTGTGCATTACAGATACTGTTTAGCTAAAGAATAGCACAGAGGAAATGTTTAACTAACAAATAAATATATTAGCTGCCTTACACATCGTTTGGGCTACTACAGTAGTATGCATAATAGGGTTAGGCTCAAACCTGTTGGTAATTTCTTAGAAATGCCTTCTTTTCGTTTTGTGTTTTGTTTTGTAAGTCAAACAGTTGCGGCGAGGGGTCACTGTGACATTGAAACACCTTTACCATATATATGTAATTCACTGGGGTTTTTTAGTAGCTGGAGTATTTAGAAGTTAAAATCAATTATACAGCATCACTTAGTTTTATGTAACCTAACCTGGGAGGCTCGCTCACCATTGATGCTCGAGCACGCCACTAGTATACCTGTAGTGATGCTCAACAAAAGTATCATCTCTCTTCAATCCATCAGTAGTGCTG
>WLWI01000829.1_pt1 | contig 27140 bp, 27 predicted proteins | sample 6701501 | NCBI WGS metagenome assembly WLWI01 (sample SAMN12718690, study PRJNA515312) | sponge metagenome | isolation source: marine sponge | host: Mycale hentscheli | place: New Zealand: South Island, Marlborough, Capsize Point | collected 2014-11-01 | reverse complement strand
TCACCTACCTTGGCAATACCTTGAGCCCATATCTCAGCTGATCTATCTACTATTATTTGTGGATTTCTATAACTCATGTTTTATTATTTTTTTTTATTAACCGCCGCTAAACATTTTCTTTAAACCGCCTTTAGCAAAAGCACCTCCAACAGCAAAAGATGTTAAATTACCACCTATAGAGCCTAATGCGTTACTCCAAGCTGATGCTTGGGCTTGATTAGCTGATGCTTCTTGAGCTTGTGCTTGTGATATTTGACCAGCTGCTCTATCAAGATCCATGTTAGTTCTGTTTTCCTCAGCTTGAAACATAAATTGTTTACCAGCAGCATCTGTTGCCTGTAATCTCTGACCTTCTGATATAGCTATGCTTTGCATACGTTGTTGCTCGGCCATTTTAGCATTTATTAGGTTTTGCTCTCCTTGAGCTTTTAGTTTTTCGTTTTGAGCCTCTTGTTGTTCTATACTAGCAGCAACGCCTTTTTTACTTTGTAATGCAGCTTGTGCTAAAGCAGTAGCACCACCAGCGGAAGCACCTGTAGACCTTATTGTATCTAATGTGTTTGCTAAAGATATATCAGCTTGCTCTATTTGTATTTCAGCCGCTTTAGTTGCAACACCTAAACTTTCAAAAGGATTAGATAATTGACTACTAAGATCTGTTGCTAAGCCACTAAGGTCTTGTGTTGAAGCGTAAGGATTTGTTATTTGCTGTCTAGAGTTTTTTATTGATCTAAGTTCAGCTTCAGCTCTAGCCTTGTCTCCTCTAGCTCTTCTTGCTGCTTTCTTAGCTTGACCTGATGCTATCGCACCGCCGACTGCTGAAAATACTGCCATATTAAAAGAATTTTACTATTTCACGAGAACTCGTAGGATCTACTTTCCACCCTAACTTTTCATGTGTATTTATTAATGATTTATTTCTACCTATAGAGAACATGTATTTTACACCATTAGCTTTGCAAACTTCCTCTGCTGAACTTATTAAAAGCTCTATAGCTTGTTTTCTGTCAGCTTCTTTATATTCTGGATTAGATACAATCCATTCTAATAAAGCTCCCTTAGAGTTAGTGTAATATATGAAACCTGCCACAATAGGCACGTCTTTTTCAACCATTAAACCTCCTTTACCATCATCAGGTAAAAAATCTCTAGGTGGATTATGCCATTCAGGCCATTCGTCCCACCAAGAACATAAGGTTTCCCAGTCGCTCTCTTTTAATTTTCTAATATTTAATTGCATTTAATTTTATTTAATAAGCAGATGTCACATAATCTGAAGACACTGCGAATAATTCGAGTGGTAAACTTTTGTTATCACTATCTGATTTCATTGTAACTGTTGAATAATACCCTTTAACACCTGTCATACTAGCACCAAACACAACTTCTCCAGTTGTAGCTGTACTAGAATTTACTAGGTTAGCGTAGTATTTACCTTCTTTGTTATCAAAACCAGCATGTACAGTAACTCCATAATCTGGATCTGTATAAGCACCATCATCGAAACTAAGTACCTTGTTAGCGGTATCATTAAGTTCAAAACTTCTAGCCGCATTAAAACTTGATACTTCCCAACCATTTGATCCTTCGTAATTTATAGTTTTAAACACTTTTGAAGTACTAGGGTTTGGGTTAAATATAAATTCTATTGATGAATTATATTGAACACCATATAAGTTGTTCCTATTAGATATATGATCGTAATGTTTCCAAAGTTTACCGCCATTTACTGAATAATAACAACTACCTAAACTAAAAGCTTGCTCTGGTTCATAATTAAAAAAGCTTGTCCAACCAAGAACAGATTCGTCAAAAGAAAGTGTTTCGTAATCAAAGAAGTTTATAGTTTCTCCATTACCTATTGTTTGTGTTTTGTTTACTGTTATATCTAAGCCATTTACCTCTGTAACTATTGTACCAGTTTTTATGCCATTACCTCTAACCATTAAACCTACAACAACACCTTCTGCTGTATCTACAGGTATAATATCACCTGCAACAGGGCTTGTCGTGGTTGTTACTAAAGTGGTTGCTGCTTCTTGCAAACTAACAACATACTGTTTATTGTGTATGTCCCAAGCTCCATAAGATTTGCCATTTTCAGACGTAGTGTCTAATGAAGATAATTCATCTCTAAAGTAATCAATCATACCATAGTTAGATATCTCTGTTATACCATCTCTAGATAATCTACCTACGATGTTTCTTCTTTTATCTGTAAAGTATTTTCTGTAACCATATACAGCAAAACTTTCTGGATTTCTACTTATACCAAAGTTTCCAGCATAAGGTATTATTTGTCCAATAACTAAATTAGAAGAGGTTATACTACCGCCTCCTTCAGCAGAGTATACAGCGTCTTTATCTATAAGTGCTCTGTTTATTTTATCTTCTTGAAATATTATAAGGTTTGTATCTTCAGCATATAGTTTTTGTATACTACCATTAGCTGGATCAACAGATTTAGTTATATCTTGACCAACATTAAATACATTAGTGTCATTAATACCTGTTCTAGAGTTAAATATACCTGAATATATTAAAGAGTTAAATCTAATAGATGAATTAGGTTCTGTTTCAACTAAATACGCTCTAGCACCATAGCTGACGCTAGTATTATTAAAACCACCTCTTATTCTAGATTCTTCAACATACCAGCTAGTGAACGGCACATCTGGAGCTCCACCACCTGGAACTAAAGTTCCTTCTTGAATAGTACCACCATTAGGCCAAGTACCAGTAGGGTTTTGTGGAAAAGAACCAGCTAAGCCATTTGGCACACCTGTAGATCCATTCCATGCAGCTGATACAATTCCTTTAGTTGGTTGTACATTAACCGGAGCATGAAGCACTGTCTTTTTCAAAAGAAAAGAATTAAAATATTTTACTTCTATAGTTGCTGCCATTATTTTATTATTACTTGTTTATTACGTAAATTACTTTAAGGTATTAAAGTAAATTTAACAAAAAACTTTCTTCTACTAACTAAGCTAATTGGGCTACCATTATCCGACACTACTAGAGAAAAGCTACTGTCAAATCCTGGAGTTGTACCCGTGAAAGGATTAGTGTTTACTACGGTTGTACCGTTTTGTATTTCAAAAACACCAACACCCTGACTCCACTCTATAGAGTATGTTAAGTTCTCTCCCTGTCTACCTCCTAAAATGTTAGATCCATTAATACCTGTTATTGTTTGTATTACTATTGAATCACCTTCAATAACTTCTATTTCATTATTAGGTATAACGTTCGTTATAGTTGGTGTTATGTTTGTCAATGGTTGATTTAACATAGAAACGGTATTTTGAGCGTCTCCCGGGTTTACTACCGTAACAAATTTAAAGTCAAAAATATTAGCAGGTGTATTTGTTTTGTATAAGAAGTATTCACCAGCCGCTGCTTGTACCTTAAACGTACCGTTTAGATTATCTACAAGAGTAAACTTAGATGTTACGTCTTCAAAAGCATCATCGGTAACCGTCATCACAATACTGTCGAAGCTAGATATCACGCTACCTAGTATATCTATAAACTTGAAATCGCCAGTTATATTATCTCCAGGTGCGCTAGCTTCAGAATGATCATATACCCAATCAATGATCTGAGCGGCTTGAGGACTACCCTGTGAAGCTATTGCTGTATTCAAATCAGATATTAAACCTGAGGTTGAAGTCTCCCAATATATATCCAATCTTGATTCTGTGGGCTTTGTTTCGAATATATTTATATTTTCAAACCTTTCATAATCAGTACTGGTGTTTATATATTGTTCATTTATTAAACCAAATTGATCTTCCTCTACATTAGATGTAACAAATTCTGCTACAAAAGGATTTGATTCTGATCTAAAAAAAGCATAGTAAGGGCTGTTAGGATCAGTTACCGGTATAACAGAAGAGCCTTGCTGGAATTGAAGTACGTCGAAAGAATCGAATAAGTCTTCTATTTGGTTTACAGTAAACGATCTTCTTTCTGGAAAATACTGCTTACTACCAACAGTATTAAACTCTGTTGCCGTGTTTTCAACTCTACCAAATAGCTGAACAGAGCTTCTAAATTGCTTATCTTGAGCACCCACTTCCGATAAATCTCTTGGTACTTTATTTATATTGTCGTTTAAAAGTACTATAAATGTAGCGTTTTTATCTCTTAGCGGTATACTTGGAGGGTTGTAGTAAGGTAGACCTTTCATAGCTCCAGCAGTATACACATTGTAGTAGTCTTGTTCTGTTTGCTTTACAACCACCTTGTAAGAGTACCATCCAAGTGGATTATAATCAGGACTAGTTATATCTGAGTTATACAAACCAGGTGTTCCGGTTGTTTCGTTCTTATCTATACCAATACCACTAAGTATTGAGTTGAATAATATTTTAATAGAGCTTCCTGGAAAATCTATAGAATTATTGTTTGGGTTGTATGGTAAATAAACTGTGTCGGCTCCAAAACCACCAGCACTAGCTTCACCAACGTTATTGGATAATATAACCGTTGATTGTCTACCAAATTTATCTGATAAAACAACCCCAACTTGATAGTTTCTATTTTCTTTTAAGTTGTGATTTGGGTATTCTACAGTTGATAGAGATGATCCAACTGATGAAACTTGTGCTTTAGCAGATGCAGCAACTTGGTAATCTATAAAATTAGGCGGTGTATGTTTATCTTGGAAATTACCATAAATCACTCTGTTGCTGGCAACCTCCTGACTCAAAGCTTTTACTGGTATTTTATCATAAACCCTTATTATTTCGTCACTTGGAAGAGTTTTGTAAGGTTTTTGTGATAAATAAGTGTAATTAAGTACATTCTCATTTCCTTGTATCTCTGAAACAGGTATTGTTTCAATAACTCTAACAGCCGTAGAGTCTGATTCTTTATATATAATATCTATGTCTGTTATTAAGTAACTAGAAGATAAGTCATTAACTACGGATGGAAGAGGTATTTGTAGATCTATCTTGTTAACTTTATTCTCCATAAAGCTAACAACTGTACTTACAGGTGTTTGCTGCTCGTCACCAAATATAAAATAACCATCTTGTTTAGGTATAAAGGCTTCTTGAGTAAAAGGAGCTAATATAGAGTATTCACCATCAACAAATCTAAATCTATAGCTAAATCTAATAAATTTATCTTCTAAGTATTGAGGATCACCTGGGAAATCTTGCTCATAATAAGGATTTTCTTTATGAAAAAATAATTGAGTATCATCTAGCAATGTTTGATTTTGACTAACAACCAATACACCAGTGTCTGTTAAGTTTACATCTGGAGTAAAACTAACAACTGTAGTGCCAGCAACAATACCGCCGCCAGTTATAGTATCACCAGGGCTTATAAAGCCTTGAAGTTTATCAATATCAAAAGTATTTGTATTTACTACACCAACATCGTCTACGTGAGAAGTTCCTAGGCTAGGTAGTAACTCACTGAAATTATCATACATTGTAGTTTCTAAACCTACAAAATCAATATCTTCTAAGAGTGAGGATATAGTTTGAGGTTTATTAACTGTTATATCTAAGCCATTAACAGCTGTGACATATGTATTAGTCGCTATTTCTGAACCAGTAACACCTAAACCAGAGCTTATTCCAATCGCTGAAGCCACGGAGAATGTTTTGCTGTCTGTAACAGTAGCTGTTGCATTTGTAGTTACTGTTGTTACTCCAGCCGTTTCACTTGGCTTGAATAATTCTATTGATTGATAAGGATTATATTTAGCTACAGATATTTGATCTTCATTAACGTAATATACCGGATCTGTAAGTTCAGATGGATTTGCTAAAGTTGTATTTATTTTTCTAGGTTGATTTCTATTGTCTGTCCAGAATAATAAGTTTTCTAAGATATTAACACCTATTATAGGTCTATTAGTAGAGAAGTTTAAAAAAGAGCCTTGAACAAGTTTGTTTTTTTGTCCACTTGATACATTATATGAATATATGAAGTTTTTAGCACTTTCACTATATGTAGAAACGCCTGAAGCGTAAGAATCCGTATAGTCTGTGAAGAATAAATATATTAAATCGCTAGAATCATCAACAACATAGCCTATACAAGTTAAGTTATCGCTTCCAGCATCAGCACCAAAATCGCCATTTACCACTAATGCATTTCCGAATATGTTCTCTAGAGCACCAACGTCTTCACCTTGAGATTTACTAACTTGTATATTGTTAGCATCTCTATATTCACCGTTTGGTATGAGTCTAGCATCTAAGTCCTTGTTCATTTTGGACTTGATAAAAGCATTTTTAACTTCTGCCATTTAATTAACTTTTTATTTTTTCCAATTGCCTCCTCTAGCAAAATTAACCATACGAGTTTTTGCGTTTTTTCCACGAAAATTATATAGTTCATTTCTTTCTTTTGCTTGAGATTGACTTTGGTTAGACCAATTACCTTCTTTGTCTTTATATATTGAAGGCCATGCTTTACCTACTCCGTCATCAGCCATTAAGTGACTAGATGGTTCATGATCATCATACTGAGGCTTATCATGGAACTCGTAGCTACCTGTATTACCTGTTACAAACGTGGTAGCTCCTTTTCTTGAGTTTCTAGCGTGCGCTTTTTTAAATAGCCTCGGTATAATAGTTCCTGTATTCATTAATTCTAGTGTTTTAACCATTTAGATTTACCTCTCATAGTTTGAACTATCTCATCAAGCTTTATGTTAGATAATCTTATCTTTGCGTTTCTAAGTTTTGCAAACTTTTCTTTTTTAAGTCTCTGTACTATATACTCTGGTTGATTTATTCTAGTAGAAATTATAGCATGCGATATGTAAGCATACATAGCCTCTTCAGCCATTTTAGGTACTCTAGTATCTAAGCTAGAGGATAAACCGTCAGATACATATTCTAATACTATTAGTTTATCAACCAAGTTGGAAGAGAAAGAGAATTTACCTTCTCTGTCGTTTATAGTAAACCAGCCATTAGCATTTGCGTATTGAGGATCTAATCCATAAATGCCTCCATAACCGGGACTAAAACCACTTCCATAAGGACCATTTGCAAGAACGTCGTCTACATTTACATTTCTATCATTTTTGTAGAAGTTAGTTTTCCATCTCTCCTCTACAACTGAAGTACCTTCTATGTTGTTACTATTAGCGTCTTGAGTTGGTTGACCTTCACCGTCTTGTACAGGTGTTTGATATGGATTTGTAGTAAGTTTTGTTGGGTATATTTTATGAGCAATACCTTGGCTATCATACCAAGACATACTAACATAGTTAACGTAATCTTGAGGCATTATAACACTTAAGTTATTTGGTATTGTTAGCTCTTGAGAATTTATACTTTTTAATGTATCATAGCTAAACTCTTGCATTGCGCGTTTAGCATGAAATATGATATCCGTTCTTTTGCAGCTTGGTATTAATTTACCGTTACCTACATAAGCTACTATAAAGTTGTTTATAATATCGTTTAACTTAGTGTAACCGTAAGACCCGTAGTTGTCTTCAGTAGTGTTACCGTAAGCTTTTTCAGATGGAGTGTTTCCATAAACTCCACCATCTCGCTTTTTTAATTGAACAACTACAACTGCATCTGCAGGTATGTTTACACCTATAGTAACAGTATTTACTGACACGGTGTAGTTTGTAACTTCCGTAAAGCTACCACTAACACCAGTTGGGCTTACATATACTTTAAAGTTATTTAAATCATATTGAGGATCTGTAGTTACAGTAGAGTAAAATACTAAATCAGTGTCGAAAGTAGTAGTAAAGCTTTGTCCTGAAGTCCCACCTGTATCACCTGCAAAACTTTGTGCGCCTTCGTAGTACTGTCTATTGTTTTCGGTTATTAAACCACCATTTGGTAAAGGCATATCTTATTAGCTTTTTTGATTTATTTCGTTTTGTTGTACCTCGCTAGCAGCTGCTTGCACTATTTGAGGATCTCTTATTATTATACCAGCGTATAACAATATTTTTAATACAAGTCTAGTCTGTTCTGATTCTTGTAACTCAAAGTTTTGAGAATTAGTAGAATTATAAATATATTGGCCCTGCGCTCCAACAGTAAAAGCCCATACTATGTTTTTAGGCTTTCTAAGAAAGTCTACAGTTATATCGCCAGCTTGGTTTATGCTATTTGGCCTAACATATAGTTTTTTGTTTTCGTATAAATAAGTAGGAAAGTCTTTCGTCGATGCTGTTAATGGTGATTTTTCTATATTGTAAAATTCACTACGTGGTAATCTTTGTAGTTCTACTGGAAATCCAAGTGAAGGATTGTATGTCACAGTTCCTAATTTATAGAAAGAAACTTGGTTGGCGCCAGGTTCTTGGCCATTATACAGTATTGTATTTGAATAGGTATCTGTAACTGGTAGTTGCCAAGTTCCAGCATTATAGGCACAGTTCCCAAATGTTTTAAACGGAGATATTTTCTCGTCTATGTTTAATTGTCTATCCGAATAATCTAGATCGACTTGTGGCACTCGTAACTGCTGGTTTAAATCTTCGAAGTATTGCTCGAATATATCAAGTTGTGATTGTGTAGCTATTCTATTATACTCTACAGGTGTCATATATCCACGCTGCTCTTTGTTTAGTATTAATAAAACGGTTTGATATACAGTATTTACGTTTATTGCCATTATTTTATATTTAAATATATGGAGCGGTTTTACCCGCCCCTATATATTATTACCTGTTAATTAATCTTTTTATCTATAGATTTATAAATTTCAACACCTTCATCTGTTTTTAAGAAATACGCAAATGCTGAATAAGGATTTTCATCGAAAGGAACTTCCATTAGTTTTCTTTCGTTACTAGCCCAAGTAAAATATCTTTGATCATCTGATAATTTTATGATATTAGCTTCAGCAGCTTGTATTGCAAAATTCCTTAGTTGTACATTTTCATCATTGGCTAAATCTAGGAACAAACCTGGACTCATCTTAGCGAATAACATCAAATCTCTTTTAAGCTCCTTAGAACTCATCTTAGACACCTTAGATCCTATCTCAACTCTCAATATTGCTTCAGCGTGATCTATATCCATACCTCTAGCAGCATTTAAAGCATCAATCTGTAACTCTAATATATCTAATTCATCTTCTGCTATTTCAATTTGATCAAGCTCTTTATATAACTTATTTTTCAAAGGGTGATATAAAGATAGTACTCTTTGAAGATTTTGTTTTTCTTTTGGAACAAATAACGAACCGTCTTTAAATATAATGTGACCTAAAGTAGCTTCCCCTTGTTGTTCTTTTACAAACGGTGAAGATTGGTTTGTTGCATATCTTATTTCTTTTTGTTCACGAGCTTCTTTATCAAAAAATAGTAAAGCATGTTTAGAAGTATGTTTACTAGGTATTGTAAATGTTATTGGTGACTTATTAGAAGTTAATATGTATGTTCTATCTTTTATTTCCCAACTTGGTTTAGCTGGTTGTGTTTTTGTAGGAGCTTTTGCTACTACTTCTTGCTGAGGAGCAACCTCAACTTTCTTTGCTGGTGCTTTTTTTGCAGCCATAATATAATATAATTAAATAATTTATAAGGGTAATAATTACCCCCGTCAGTTCAACGAGGGTAAGAATTACATTTGTTAGTGATTACACTCCTTTGAATAATACAAAGTTGTTAGCACCTTGTACACATAAACATCTTTCAGATAAGAAGTTTACTTCCATAGCATCTAGATCAGATGTAGCAGCGCCACCGGCAGAACCAGTTACCCATTGCTTCATTCTTCTGTCGTTTGCTTGAGAAGCTCTATATCTTACGTGTAAGAAAGGACGTCTGATGTTTGTACCTAATACTTGGTCATAAACTGTAGAAGTTCCAGCTGGTACTAATACACCTTCAATTGAAGAAGGTCCAGTCATACCACCACGCGTAGAAGCGTCGTTTAAGTATTTCCAGTCAGTCTTATAAAAGTCATAAGAACCTCTTCTGAATCCAGAGAAACCTAAGTTCAATGCCATTTCTTCAGAGTTTTCAAATAATCCGTAAGCAGTACCACCTTGAGCACCTCCAGAGATTGCAGCTAACATATCGTCAAAATCTAAAGACGTTTGTCTTTGTAAGAATAACATGTTCTCTTCAATAGCTCCTTGAGTATCTAAGTTTTTCAAGATGTCGTCAAAAGTATCAAGACCTGCGGCGGCAGTAAATCCTACGTTTACATTACCTCTATCTTCGATAGCAGCAAATAAACCTTGAGTACCTTTAAAAAATGCACCAGCAGCAGCAGATGCAGGAGCAGCTTTTTCTCCTTCAACTACAGACATTTCTAAGTAGTCTTCAAAACGTAATCTTGTTTCAGATTCAGCTTTCAAGTACCATAAATACCCAGATGTTCCGTCTTCAGTAGCAACTTCTACCCAACCGATTTGAGCCATATCAGATCCGTTTACAACGTATTTATTTCTGATGATGATTGGTGAGTTAGAGAATTGTGTGAAAGAAGGGTCAACAGATACATACCCATCAGTGTTAGCAGCGCTATAGTTAGGTGTGCTTGAACCTTTTGCATACTCAGATCCAAATACAAATACTTTTACACCTGTAGTTGCTAAACCAGATATATCTGCAGCAGTATAAGGAGCAACAGTAATTATACCAGTAGTTAAGTTAGATCCAGTTACAACAGCTTTTATTTCAACCCCTGCTCCATCTAAAGCTACAATAGTAGCTCCTACAGATATAACGTTAGCAACGTAATCCTTAGGATCAGCTGGTGTTAAATTTTGTTGTAAGTCAATAGTTGTTGTTCCGTTAGTAGTACATCCTTCATAAGAAATGTGTAATCTGTTTTGCTCAGACCAAATTACTTGATCAGAAGTCATTGGCATTTCTGCTCCTACCATTCTTAAGAATCCAGATAATGTTCTGTTTCCGTAACGCTCTACTTCTTGTTCGTAGATCTCTGGTAAGTATTGTTGCGCGAAAGTGTCTGTTCCACCTTGAGTAGCGTCGTTGAATTTTAAATAATTATCATTTAAAATTTCTTGTTTTTGAGATGGTTTCAATGAACCAAATTGTGGAGTTAAACTCATTTTGTTTAATTTTGTTAGTTAAATTTTCTTGTTTTTATCTTTAATTTTGAAGAATCAGCACCAGAAATAGCTTTAACTTTTAAACCATTAATAAACACATCACCGCTACTAGTTTTCCTAGGTTCTGTTGAAATGTTTTTTGATTTAACCATAACATCTCTGACGGCGTCGGCTTTGCCTTGCTCGTAAAAATGTTGTGCTATCGTGTCAGCGTTTCTAGCAGCATATAAAGCTTTGTGGTAACCTTTAGTATCTTTAACCTCTCCTTTGTCATTTAGGAACGTCCCAATGAAGTTAGAGATATCAGATTGTGCTTCTGCTACCTTTTGTGGATTTTTTACACTGTACCTAAATTTACTTTCACCAACATTAAAATCAAAACCTTTGAAGTCGTCAGTTAGTAATTCATTAGTACGTTTTAAAAATTCCGAGTGTTTTGCTTTACCAGCCTTCTGCTCTTCGTTATATCGGTTAAAAAAGTCAGTAGCTTTTTGTTGGTCTTGAGTTACGCCTGGTCTCAACTTGATCTCATCGTAGTATTTACTCTTTGTTTCCTCTAAAAAGTTTCTAGCTTTTGCAACTTCTTCTTTAAACGCAAGATTCTTCTTGCGTATATCTCTCTGCTCATCAAGATCTTCATCGTATGAAAAATCTTCTAGCATTAGATCAATATCTTCACCTTCTAAATAAGGCTTCGTTTGTTTGTAGTATTCTCTTATCAACGTATTATTATCTACAGTTGAATAATCTGCATTTAATCTTACATAGTCATTTATATTACCACCAGTTTCTTCCATAAAAGATACTAGCTTTTCGATGTTTTCTGGTAGAGGCTTGCCAATTACTTTTTCATCTCTAATAGCTTCTTTGTGTTCAGCTTTTAACTTATTAGCGTCATCTTCAGCATCATCATCATTAACTAATTGTATAGGTGAATCTAATGCTTCTTCGGTGGCCCGTACTTCTTTAGCCACTTCTTTGCTGTCTGCACCGTCTTCGAGTTTTTCGATAGTAGCATTGCTATCATTTGTCGCTTGTGTTTGAATGGCATTGTCTTCGTTTTTAATAACTACTTTTGTAACCTCTGGTTCTGTCTCTATTAAAGGTTCTTTCATACTAACCTTAGTGACACTGCTTTCTGGTGTAGATAATTTCTTAGGTGTCTTTCTTTTTTTTAATTTAAATTCACCTTCTTGTTTTACTGTTTGTTCTGACATAATATAATAATATAAAATTAATAAAGTTTTTTTATCTAGGATCGAACTGTTCTAATCCAAATCCGCCTAGTGAGTCAAAACCTGACGACTCAAAATTCTTAGGTAGTTCATCGTTCTGACGCTGCGCTATAAGCTCTGATTGTTGCGTGGCTTGTATTCTAGTTCTTTCGTCTTTACGATCTTCTATATCTTTTTCTTTTCCTTTCTCAGCCTCAGCTCTAGCTTTAGCTAATTGAATATTGTAGTTAAACTCTTCAGCCATAAGCTCTTTCTTAATTTGAGCTTCAGTTTGCATTCTTTGCATTTCAAACTGAGATTTACCTTGTTCTATTTGAAGAGTTGTTTGAGCCAGCGCTTGCTGTTTCTGTACTTCAGACATTGCAGCTTTTTCAGCCGCTTCAGCATTTGCTTGAGCTTGGGCCTGTATGTTCTGCATTTGAGCCTGTCTATCAGCTTCCATCTTTTGCTTACGTTTTATTTTAAGCATTTGATTTGCTAACTTGATATTAGATATCTGTCTTAAATCTATAACATCTTCAAGATCAATACCTCCAGACTGCAATGCTATTTGTATATTTCTTTCTAGCATTTGCTTTTCCTCTTCGTCAGGCTCTAGATCTAGGAATATACCGAACTCATGCATATTTAATTTATCTATTTGCTCTAATGTATTTACATTAAAGCTACTTATAGAATTCATTAAAGCATTTTTAGTTAAAGGGAAGCTTAACATATCCGCCGCTCTTAGACTTATATTCTCACATATTCTAACGGTGATATACATTAATGATTGAAGTATATGTTTTGTTGCTGTATTCGATGCGGCTGCTGCTAGTTTTTGTAAACCAACTAAAGAATCTTTTGCTGGTTGACTACCGTCTCTAGCCTCGTTAAGCCCTGTCACATCTCTTATCATCTGTAAGTAGTATTGATAAGTTTGTATAAGCGCTTGTATCTTGCTCATGCCTGACGATGTCTGTAATTCTTGTATTGGTACTTTAGCTCTGTTAGGATCACCATCTTGTGTTAATGATCTACCAACAATACTACCAGTTTGGAAGTACATATTAAGTGCTTCTTGTGGATTATAGTTTGTTCCGTTACCAAGATCAACCTCAGCTAAACCGTCTACATCTACAAAAACACCATCTGGCACCATACGTGCTAATACTTGTTGTATCTTTAAGTGAGTCAACTGTATCATGTCTGCAAAACCAATAGTCTTACTAACTATACTCTCAACTCTACCTTTATACATTCTAGGAGCAGATATAGTGTAATTCATATTAACCTTGGTCTGATCACTGAAAGGTCTAGTCATATTTTCTGCTAGTTCCCACTTGAGCATCTTCTCGTAACCTAGTATCTTGGCACCACTATATAATACCTCTATTGATCTACTTACCTTATTAAAGTTATCACTCTCAGGCGGATCAAATGTATCATCTTTCTGTAAAGCTTTTTCAAGACCTTGATCTGTTTGCTTTATTTTAAATACCTGGTTGCTGTATGTTTTATATTCAAAGTATAGAACTTGAACATTGTCATTATTGCTATCTTGACCGTTAAAGTTTCTAGTTCTAGTTGAATCACCTGGATAACGCTGTATCTCTATGAGATCTTCGTCCGTTAAGTCTGGAAATTGTTTTTTAACTTCTTCTAATGGAACACTTTTAACTTCTCCTACGTAATATATATCCTCAAAGTTTGGATCTTCTGAATAAGAGTGCACTAAGTTCACTGGATCTACATAGTCAACAGTAACTCCATTAGCTAAATTAAAATCAGTTTTACTAGCACCTATACCTAAAACAACTAAATCGTAGGCTACTCTTTTCTTAACCTCTTCGTACTTATTATAATCTAACACATTGTTTATAAGCTCTTCTTCTGCTATCTCTATAGCTTGCTTATATGTTAGTTGCATATGTAGCTCTAACTCTTCTTTACTCTTAGGTAATTGATCTTTGGGTACGTTAGTTCTACTTAAATCAATACCAAAGTTTTGCTGTGCTTCCTGTATTAGTTGCTGTGAAAAAGCATCTTCAGCTAAATCAGTGGCATGTTGTGTTCTTTCTTTTACAGCAAATGGATCTGATGCAAATGATTTTATCTCATAACCTTTATCTGTCATACCGTTAACAACAATATCAACAAACTTAGATAATACAGCTACAGGTTTCCAGTCTAGGTTTAAGTAGCTTAAGTCACCGTTTATAGATAACTCGTCTTTATATTTTTGCACAGACTGTTCTCCTCTTGCATAGAGTCTTAATTTGTGAAAGTATTGCCAATTACCTGCAAATCTACCACCGACGTTTGTACCTCTATCGCCTTTGAACCATTCATCCTCAATGGCTCTACCTACAGCATAACCATATTCTAAGGTTTGCTTTTCTGCGTCTGGTACTACCTGACTAGGGAAAGAACTATTTGTGTTAGTATAAATCATTTATTTTATTATTTTTGAAATACTTCCGTTGTTGTCATATCGGTTAAAAGATAATTGCACTTTTCTCCTCTGTGTTTTATATACTGGTGAATACTTATTTTTATTACAAGCCATAGCAGCAAGTCCAGAACTTATCGTAGCATCATGCTTTGTTCTATTATTTATATTAAACCTCGCCCAGTCTTCTAATGTTCTTTGAAAATACATTTGACCATAACCTTCACCTGTGTAGCCAACGTGATCTTCTATGTATGTTTCTATAGAAGCTGCGTGAGCTTGTTTTATATCCTCGCTAGAGTTTGGTATTCCACCAATTTCTTTTTCAGTTACAGATAACTTATTATATGCTTTATCAGGTCTATTTATAGAGAAGTTTCTATAACCTCTTCTTCTTAAATAATACAGTAATCTTGGCTTGTTATTCTCTGCTAGTATTGGCATACCATAGAAATGCAAAGCCATAAGCACATCTTCAAAAAATATCTCAGCTGTCTGAGGTCTAGCTATGTATTCTAAGAAAAACATATTAGATGGAGCGTTGTCCATATTAAATTTAGTTAAACCGTGTAGAGATCCGTTAGAACCTCTTTTATCAACTGTACCTGATATATCATAGCTATCACATCCAAAAGCACCTATATGCTCGCTACCTGGATATTTAAGACCATTTTTAACAATAACATTGTTTTGTAAGTTCATAGAAGGAATCCACGATACATAAAACCTACCATTGTTGTTTGGTTTAAATTCAACCACTGTATCTTTTACATCACCTCTCCATTGAAAACTACCTCTTGTAACTAAGCTTTTATTCCTAACTTCTTCGTTGTAATCTATTTGTTCGTATATCTTAGTTAGATTATATAAAGATAATTTTGCTTCGTCTCTAAATGCATGCTTCTCTGTTCTTGGAAACTGACGATAGTATTCGTTTAATCCATCTTGATCACTCTTTAAACCATCAACTTCGTTTTCCCAATGCTCTATTACTCCTGTTGTAATTATGTCACCTGCTGGATCTACTACTTTATCTTTTGGCGCATCGAATACAGGTAAGCCATAAGCGTCGATGAATCCTTCGTAGTTCCATTCCATAGGTATGAACAAACTATATAATCCTGAGCTAGTCTGTCCGTTGCGGTTTCTCTCCCTGACGTCTGAAGCATAATATAATTTTTTAAAATTAGCACCACCCTTATCTAAAGCGTTTGAGGTACTACCCATCATACATTTACCAACAATCTTTTTACCTAATCGTAAACAAGTTTTTGTAACTCTCCAGTTGTTTAGTATGTTATCAGGTCTTTCCCATTTACCACTTTCGTCGTGTACTAGTATCTTTAGTTTTTCACCATCGTACGAGTTGTCCCCGGTGTTCTTCCAGTCGATTGTTGTATCGAGACCCTGTTTCTCCTCTGATGCAATACCCTCGTCGAGTTTCTTTCTTGTAAGTTTCGACGCTGGTACCCTGTACGCGAGTTCTGTCTTTGGCCTGTCCATACCGTCCTGGATTGGTTTGAAGAAGAAGGGATAATTAACCGAGATGGGGACGACCTTATCAGTAAACATCTTTTTAGCGTCTTGTCCTGACTTTGATAAAATGCCAAATCTTGAATCTGTGGATATTGTAGCAAGGTTAACCGCCTCGCTTGATGCCATGAAAGAGAAACCTGATCGTCTGTTCTTAAGATAGCACATTCCGTAACACCGTACATCCGCTTTACAAGCTTCCCAGAAGATAAAGAATAATCTGTTTGATTCCCTATAGTCTGCTGCCCCAACATCAATCTTGGACCACTGCAAGAACATATAGTGAGTACCAGTAATATAATTGCTACTACCATTGTTTTTGAACCAAAAACCCTGCTCCCTTCTCTTAAACTCTTCATCAATATAATCATACCATTTTTCTTTAAATGCGTTAGGGTATTTCTCCCAATCAAATACGCTTTTTATTTTTAAAAGCTCTTTAGGATAATCTAATTTCTCCCACTTTTGCTCTTGCTTTTTATTAGAACGTTTAAATACCTTTTCGGGTTCCAAAGGTAATCCTATAACTAAGTTCTGTATTTGTATAACTTCACCTAGAGTACCATCTTTACTAACAATGACTATATCGTGCTCAATATCATAACCATAACTCCACTTTTTGTATCTGTTATTTTTCTTTACAATACCTGGCTTTATGTAGTTATCAAGTGTTTTTACTAATGTTTGCTTGTACATCATTTAGATCTCCCTTCTGCAAAACCTTTAAAAGATTTCTCTTTAGTATTACCACTTTCATTTATCATACTTTTTTCTTCTTCAATACGTGTTAGTATCTCAAAAGCGTCAAATATAGCTAGCTTCTTTGTAGCGGCAGCATTCTTCAATCTATCAGCAGTTATATCATCACCTGAATCTACTATAGGTTCTTTAGCTACCTTTATTAATTCCTCAACTGCTCTTTGCCCAGCTTGGATTATACTGAGCTTGGTTTTCTTCGTGCTCATATTTAATTACAATGTCTTTTGATTTCATACAATATAATAATTCATCGTTAACGACAAATTCAAATTCACTGTTAGGCGTAAAGCCTACAACATCTCCTTTGTTTATTTTAAGAGCTTCTAAGAAGCTATTACCATATTTAAGTATTCCAATATGGTTTTTTTCCTTCTTTAGCTCTAGATCGTCCTTATTAAGTATAGGTGCTACAAAGCATCTATTGTTAAAAGGTTTCCACGAGTTATCTTTACCATATAAGTATATCTGATCTAATTGACAGAAATACCTATTATCTTTAAAGTATTTACTACTGTTTACTTCTTTACCCTTTTGGTTATAGTATCTTCTAAATACATTGTGGTGAATAATAACTTCATCACCTACTTTTATAGGGGTTTTAAAGGCTATTGGCACAGATATCACTTTAGCTTTATTGTTTATAAACTTGTGACTTTCTATCTTAGAATTTAAAACTAGTTTTTTATCACCTACTTTTAACTCGTTGTCGTATCTCTCTCCTACTGGTTCTACAATAAAATCGTATACACTTCTCATTAATACTGAAGATCATACTCAATGGATATAGCCATGTTAGAATTAAACTTCTTCCATGGCATTACCTCATTGTTTTTTTTGATATGTATATTATAAGAGTTGTCTTCTTCTTCTAATAGTATGTAAGCTATCCTGTGACCACCATAGACTTCTTGACCTACAGAGTAATGCATTGCATCGTTCTTGTAGTCTGACCCTATGCTTATCTTTCTTATAATAGAACTCACTATTCAGCTACTTGAAGGGTTTTTGCTTCTTTAGCTTCTACTTTTTCAAAAGATCCATCAGTTAAGTCTACAGTGATATCACCATACTCTTCTTTTAACTCTGACTTAATCTCTTCTAAAGCTTTTAAAGCCTCAAAGTGTGCTCCTAAATATTCAGCTTTTTTAGCTTCCAAGAAACCAATTTCAATTAATATAGCGTTGATTTTTCCTTGTCCTTCTTTTACTGATTTTAATTGTTCTTCTGTTATTTTTCCCATTTTGATTAAATTTAATTATTGTTTTTCTATATAGTTACACTATTTATTCTGAAATTACTTCTTCCTCTTCAATTGGTGGTGGAACTTCTGCATTTCTTGGAAATCCATAGAATTGATGTGCTGAAGCATCACCTGGATAAACTTCATTTGATCCAAAGTCCAAGTCATCTGTACTCATTATATCATAAGCATAACCTGGGTAATATACAGGCGGAGTTATTTCTTTTCCATCTGGATCATAAGTACCAGGTGTTTTTACCACCTTACCAATATTAACAACTGCTTTTGTTCCGTTGATATACTGCATAGATGTAACACCTTCTTCTGTTACTTCTTGCCAAACGTCTTTTTGTATTAAAACGTCTTTTCCTTGTTGTTCTGTATCAAATACTGTCTTGTAAATATTCATAATTATATTGTTGTTAAATCTTCTAATTGTACGTCTGCTAATGCTTTTGGATAATATTTTAAACCTTTAGTGTTACCGAAGAAAGGAATGCCATTAGAACTATTACTAAAATCTATACTATTTAAAACCCCATTTGCTGATGTTATACCGATTGCATCTGTCGCAACCTCAACTCCATTTATCCACAAAGCAAAATCATTCTCTTTGTACTTAACCGCTATTTTATTAAAGTCAGCTACGGAAGTTATAGATGTAGACGTAGCTTTTACAAACTGAGTAACACCTCCTACAATGACCGCTACATAAACTGAGTTGTTTCTATACGCAATATAAACTCTATCAGTAATACCTCCATTATTTATTTCCAGTAATTTATATACATTTTCATCATCAGCCAAAGCACTTATCTCTGCATACAATGTTCCTTCCTCACTATTAATAACTGGTGTTGCATCGTAACATAATTCTTGATTTCTAGTAGCATAAGCACCTGAAGTTGGTATATATGACGTTGGGTATGAAAGCTCTTCTCCTTGTGACCCAAAGGCGTAATAACCTTGACCAATAGCTGCATATGTGCCTGAATTATCACCATCCATTGCTTCTACTTGCCCATAACCACTATTGTCTGAACTTTTATCAATGTCAAATGTAATAGAACATCTATACCAACCATTTCCATAATCTTCCATCTTCGCAATGTGGGTCGCATCTGATGTTCCTACAATTCCATTTTGAATATCAAAATACGTAGATTTACCATTAGCTGGACTTCCAGTAAAAAATATAGACCTCAATCTCACCCATTGATTGTTATAGTGTTTTACAAAGAAGCTAGTCGTAACTGTTTGTAATCCACTACCAGATGGAAAATTAAAAAGATTTCTAGTGTATATATTCCCACTTGAAGTGTTAACAACAGCTAAGCTAGAATTTTGCTCACCCTCTGGTGATGTTGTTGCATTAGGAGTTATGGTAACTCCATTACTTGAGTGCCAAGTTGAGGGTTGGTCTGAATTTAAGCTATAGTTCGTACTCTGAGGTTCAAGTAAAAATGCAGCTTCTCCAGTTGAGTAATCTATTCTTGGTGTGTTAGTTGCAGATATTACTTCTTTAACTGAAACGTTGTCTATTGAAAGTAAAGCATTTGCAGTTCCTCTAAAAATAATATTGGATTGTTGAATAGAATGTTTAAAGTAAAATGTATATGAACCAGGTTGTGTTATAGAAAATAATTGAGTACCAGCGTCATTTATAACTTGAGCATTACCAACTCCATCGTAACTTAATACATTAAAAGTAACTTTATATGATTTATTTTGTGTTAAAATACCTTGAAATATACCAGAGTTTGAACTTGCACCAATAGTAGCTATGCCATTTGATATATTTACTGTGCCGTAAGACGTCCATCCAGTACTTCCACTACTAAAATCTCCGTTAGTTATTAATTCTGGGCCTATTTGATTTGTACTTTCAATTAACCCTTGTTCATTTACAAACGTAGCTTCTGAGCCTCTAGTAAAAGTAAACTGCTCTGCGATAGTATCAAAATCTAAATCAAATGTTGTTGCAACTGGATTTGGATATGTAAGGCATCTTAGATTTGCATCTGTTAATGCTTCTTTGTAAACTGCTAGTGCTTTGTTTTTTCCGTAGAAATTAAATGAACCATCACCTCTCATAAAAGATAAAACGTCAAGTGTACCTGATGGCAGCATAGTTGTATTAGTATTTGTTCCAATTAAAGTACCATCAACATACATTTTAAAATCTCCACTTTCCCATTTAAAAGCTACTTTAGAAAAGTTAGTTATATCTGTCAAATCAGCAATAAAACTTACAACGGTTGAACCACCTACTCTATAATTTGCCACTAAATCATTTGATTGTGAAAAATAAAATAAATGTATCCTGTTCGTGTTTGTTCCATCTGATAAAGATATAATTCTACTACTTAAATCATCTGCCAAAGCAGCTATCTCTGCATACAATACACCCTCTGTACTATTTATCAAAGTAGCGTTCCCACTATTGTTTGCAATATCTTGTAGCCTAGTGTTTGTTGCTCCGTTAGTAGGTATGTATGAGGTTGCGTAGGATTGTTGTTCTACTTGTGCCCCCCAAACAGATAAGTCAGCATTATCACTATTGCCTTGACTACCTCTCAAACCGAGATAAAAACCTCTAGTAGTAGGGTTTGTGATAGAGTACCTTTGCCAATTACCATTAACAGTAACGTTGTCTATTGTTCCAAATGTATTTCTAAAATAAACAACTTTAGTTGAATCATCGTTTGTTTTTAGGTAAATAGAAACTACTCCATCAACATCTAATGCTGGAAAGGTAAATATCCAAGAAGAATCACTTGAACTTGTACCTCCGTTTAAATCAAATTGTATTCTATCAGCATTTTGCTCTCCACTAGGACTTGTTGAGTATTTAGACGTTACAATAGGTACAGAGCCTAAACCTCCACTTGCTTTAGAGTAGGAGCTATTACTAAAATCCTCACTATAAGTAACCAAGTTCGTACTCTGTGGCTCTAATAACCAACTTCCACAACCACTATCTGGTACTACTTCTTGACCAAGATATTCTTTTACAGATACGTTGTCTATTGAGCCAACACCATTCCCTTGAAAAAACAAATACCCTGTAGTGTTGGATGGTATACGAGATAAATAATGTGTATTTAACCCTTGCGTTACTGCTACAGAAGAAGATGTATTACCTATTCTTACTGTAAAATTCCCTGATGTTATATCTGCATTAAATGTTACTTTGTATTGTTTGTCATCTAGATAGGTAACTCCTGTTTGATAAATTAGACCAGTACCATTAGATGTAGCTTTACCCCCTGATATAGTCCAATTAGCACCTTTAGTCCAATCACTATCTGTAGCAAAATCACCATTTACAACTTCCTCACTTCCCAAAGAATCTTGATAGCTAAACCCTTCGTAGTTTATTCTAGGTATGTCTGTATCGTCTGTTATTTCTTTAACTGAGATGTTTGAGATAGAGCCACTTGTTGTTCCTAATGCTCTAATGTAAAAAGATGTTTCTGTTCCTTTTGTAAAACTCGCATTAAAAGTACCAACAGAGTTTAATGAGCCTACTAAAGTTCCACTAAAGTAAATACCAAAACTACCTTGAGTTATATCTAAAACTTGAAAAGAAACTTGAGCTAAAGAACCATTTGAAAGTGAAGATGCAACTGAATTTTGACCAACAGACTGCCCACTAGGAGAAGATGTTGCAACTGCCTTATTATTAGCTTGGTCTACACTCCAACCAGTTCCTAATGTCCAATCTTGCCCTACTTCTTTAACTGAGATGTTTGTTATAGAGCCGCTTGTTGTACCTATTGCTCTAATATAGAAATCACTACTTGCAGCAGTTATGTATTCAGTATGTGTTCCAACAGAATCAACTAGCGCTCCAGACACTGCACCAACAACAGCTCTAAACATCCCTAAAGTTAGTTCAGTAACTTCGTAAACCACCTTATATGTCTTACCTGTGGTTAATTGACCTGATTGTCTTAATTTCTGCCCACTTGGAGCATCCGTTGCAACTGCAACTCCATCTCCAATACTCCATCCACTTCCTAAACTCCAATTTTGTCCGACTTCTTTAACTGAAACGTTGTCTATTTTTAAATCACAAGGAGATACAATCCTTTGTATATTCCAAGTACTTGGCGTACTTCTCGTGGAGGTGTAATAAATAGTAAACTCTCCATTTTGAGATGGTATTAATTCTCTAGGTGTTGTACTTCCAATAGAAGAAAAACCAACAGAACCGCTAACATAATCAGAAACAACACCAGTTATTTTGTACGTTTTGTTTGTTATTGTTGTGTTAGAGGTAACTCCAGTGTTTGCAGTATTATCTTGTACTATGTGTGCTCTACCATTTGAAACACTAGATTGCCCAGTTAATGTCCAATTAGATGGGTTATTAAAATATACATCACTACTAACTTCCGAACCTTCTTGTGAAAAGTTTCCGTTTAAAACTTCTTCTGTACCTATCTGTGAAAAGTTACCATTTGAAACTAACTCTGGACTGATTATCTGTACATTCTCTACTAAACCTTGTGCATTAACTCTAGTTGCAGCTGAATTTCTGCTGAATTGGAAATCTCCAGTTGAATCTTCTACTACTGATACGTTGTCTATTGAGCCAGTAAAATCGCCTATACCATAAATTCTTAAAGCTAAATTACTACTAAAATTTGATGTAAATGTATCTGTAACTGTAACTGTTTCTTGTATAGTAGAACGATAAATACCCCTTGTAGTTCTTGTTGAATTATTATCAAAATAAGAAAAAATATTAGTTTCTCCGTTTCCACTTATATATGTTCTATCATACTTTATTATATATTTTTTACCTTGTTCTACATTAAAGTCTTGACCCATATAACTATTAGCAGCAATTCCACTTCTGTTTGCTCTACTACTACTAATAGACCAACCAGTTCCTTTATTCCAATCACTATCTGTTGCGAAATCTCCATTTGTTACAAGCTCTGAGCCATATAAATCTTTACTAGGCTTAATAGCATTCATACGCCCATTTTCATAGGCGGTAGGAGTTAAAAGTATTGAGGCGTCTTTCAGTAAGTTACTCATTATGATTTACAGTTTTCTAGTTTTTGAAGTATAGCTGTGGTGCAGGTCTTGTTTTCACAATATGTAGATCTCGCACATAAAGTTTTTATCAAGCCTGGTATAAGTGAAGATTGTGTAGGCCACCATACGCCTAGTCCTAGACCAAGTCCCATATTATTTTATAGCTACGATATCTGATACAGTAGTGTTTACACCTGCCGTGATAGAACTAACTATGACAGGTAGGAAAGATCCATCAGGTATGTTTTTAAACACCACTGAAGAAGAACTACCTATTGCAGTTACCTCTATGTTACCACCTGTTCCAATATAAAGTGCACTGCTCTCTACATTTGTTGTACCAACTACTACAGCTTCAGCTGATGTAGCGAAGTCTGGTTGATTTGCGTATTGTCCCATTATTTATTTGTTATTTATTTTTATTGAATAGTGGTCCTAATTTGTCCACGATTTTTTCACCACTTCTACCTATTACATAACCTCCAATACCTATTTCTAGCAAGCTCCAAAATTGTGGTTCTAAAACAGGTGTTACTAAGTATGTTGATAACTGTGATATAAATTTTGTATATATTATTATGAAGCCAAATGACAGCATAAGTATTGGCCTCCAACTTCTCTGTAACCAATTACCACTAGCTTCAGCTACAATAATCTCAGTTTGCATTTTCTGCAACTCTAATTGAGCGTCTTGTAGTACTTTGAATATTTCATTTCTAGCATTAAGTCTTTCTTCTTCGCTGGTGAATAGGTTATCAACCACATCACCAACTTGTTTGAAGACTTTAGTGCTGAAAAATTCTAATATTTTTTTCACTATTTTTTCTTTTTAGCTCGCGCAGCGTCTTGCTTTGCTTTTAATGCTTCTCTTTTTACATTCAAATCAGCATTACGTTTGTCTGTTATTTTCTTTCTAGCAAACTTCTTATCGTTTTTTCTTTTCTCAAACCTCTCTATATTTCGCAAATGTGTCTCAAACTCCTTTTTATTACTCATAGGATGGTGTCTTGGATTATATAATTTCGACTTCATAAGCTGGCTTTCTCTATCTGTAACTGGCCTGAACGAACTTCTGCTAGGTTTTTGAAGTACGTTAGCTAAATCCGTGTAGTTGTTGGTGCGACCTCTTGAAGCCCAACTACCAAACTCTTGTACAACTTTATTTTCGTAAAAGTAACCTTTATTATTTTTAGGCAAAGATGGTTTCTTGCTTAAATCAATTTTAGGTTCTGGATTACTTACTGAAATCCTCGGTCCTGCAGGTTTAGCGTTACCGTACGTCATAGTTCTTGTTTCTACCCCTGAGCTTGTTTTATTTTTATTAAACTTTTTAGCGGCAGCTACATCTCCACCTTCTGCCGCAAACTCTTTGTAGCTTTTGTTAGTTTTTCTATCAGTTGACGACCAAGGTGTACTTACTGTAATTCTATCAAACCCATATTCGTCTTTGTCTTTTTTAACAGTTGGTTTACCGTATTTTTTCTTTGGGTCTTTCGGGTCTGGGTCAGGCATTGTTAACGCGCTTGGTATACCTGCACCTGTTTTAGGCATATTCATTCTACCCGGTGATTGCTTGTAAGCCATAATTTATTTATTTATTTATTTATTTGTTTTATTGTATGCCTCAGCTTCCCAAGGTAAGTTTTTTGCCCCTTCTTTCATTTGAGCTCTTGAGTATTTTTTACCTTTCCAGTAAACATATTTATCGTCGTAGTCTAAATCACCACGTTTCATTTGGTCTATATGTACCATTTCGTGATTTATAACACTTTGTTCTTGTAAAGGACTTAAGTTGTTATTTAGTATTATAGTACCGTTATTGTTGGCTTTACCTAGGACACCGTTTTCCATATCTACCCTGTATATAGGTGTATTATCACTTGTAGCATAAGGTGGTTTTATAGTAAACTTATTTTTTAAAGCCTTCATTTATGTAAGGAAATTTATTATTAAACCATTCTTGCCTATTGTTACAACCACAATTAATATTAAGCCCGTCGGAGACAATGTCAACAACGTGCTTAATACCTGTTTTGTGTGTGTGAAATTAGCTATGCTATCTCCTAGTCCTTTAGATTTCATTAAACACTTATGTCAAAACCTGTTAATTTAGTTGTTGTAAATAGCTCTATAACTTCACCTCCAGGAGAAGCTGTTATAGCGTTTTCTATTTGTTTTTGTAAAGCTATTGTTTCTTCAGTTGTAGTAGTTGAGGCTTGTACATTAATAAAGCCCGTCATCACATTTTCATCAGTAGATGCGGTTGTTATTATTGAAATTCCAAAGTTGTTAAATGCTTTAAACTGAAGTACGTAATCTAGATTTAAAACAAAAGGAGCTCCTCCTTTGTATGTAGCATCTACGTTTGTTAATTTTAAATATGCCATTTTTTTTTGTTTTTTTTAAATTAGTTTGCTGATATTGTGTAGTTAAGTATTGTAGCTTTAGTATGAAGCTTTAATACCGGTCCTCCTGGGTTAGACGTTAACGCCGAGTTTAGCTCTTTAGCAAAATCATTAGCTTGCCCTGGTGCCAACGTAAATTGACCTACTAACTTAGTAGACCCTGTGTTAAAGTTAGCTTGTGAGTTTGAATTTAAAACAAAACAACCATCGTTTGTACTATTAGCGTATGAACTAATAATAGCGCTTGCGTTTAACACAAGTGGCACTCCGCTGCTGGTGTTTGTTAATTTTAATCTTGTTGACATAATTTTTTTTTTAGTTTTTTTATATTTGCTTATGTTAGATTAGGTTTGTACAGTCCTATCTGTTTATTTATAATTTTTAGCTTTTCTAGCTTTTACGTTCAGCTCTTTTAGCTAACCTATCTGATTTACGTTTTAACTGTGCTCTATAAGATGGATTTTTAGCTTTCTTAGCTTTTTCTAACGCAGCCTCAGATTTAGATTTAGCTTTGTTAGCTCTCATTTGTGATTTAGATACACCAGCAGCTTTATCTGCTTTCTTTCTTTTTCTTATAGCTTTTCTAGAATTATCTTTAGGCTCTGTTTTCTTGACAGTTGGTTTTGCTTTAATTATTTCATTAGAGGGTCCAGACTCCTTTATTGAAGCACCTTCAGCCTGAACTATTTTAGCTTTTTTAGCTCCACCTGCTTTTTCAAATTCTTTTCTTCGCTTTTGTTTTGCATGGAAAGCATCCATAACTGGATCTCCTGTTGTTCCTTTATTAAAAAAAGGTGTTATTCTAAATGCCATAATGTTTATTTTTTAGATTTATTTTTTTGACAGAAGTTTCTAGCAGACTCTCTGCTTGCAAAACCCCACTTTTTTAGAGCTTTAGCATATGGAGTAGGTTCTCCTTTAGCATTTTTCATAGCGCCCGACATTCCAGCAAATCTACAAGCGAATGATACTCTTCTAGAACTCGTGCCTTCAGTTAATCTCTTACCTAGAGTTTTTCCAGTTTCAGCCTTATGCTTTGAACGCATCCTCTTGTTTCTTTTCTCGTAAGAACTTTCTGTTATGTAAAAAGGTGATCCCATATTAGTATGTCCAAAGGACGTTTTGTGATTTATCTTTATCTATGTCTACATGTATGAATGTTGAACCCATACCTATTCTTTTGAATCCAACATCAATCAGTATGCTTGTCAGTTTAAATCTATCAGTAGAATTGTTACACGCAATATCAACAGCTAAACCTTTAATATGAGATGAACCTGGTTTACCACCTACTTTCTCGTTGTGTTCAGGTGTTCTGTAACCTGAATTTATAGTTATTGATTTACCGTACTTTTTACGAACAATATCTAGCATGTTTATTAGTTCATCGCTAACTTTCTTACCGCTACCTTTTAGGCTTGGGCAATCAAATTCATCATATGTAA
>WLWI01000828.1_pt1 | contig 27158 bp, 12 predicted proteins | sample 6701501 | NCBI WGS metagenome assembly WLWI01 (sample SAMN12718690, study PRJNA515312) | sponge metagenome | isolation source: marine sponge | host: Mycale hentscheli | place: New Zealand: South Island, Marlborough, Capsize Point | collected 2014-11-01 | reverse complement strand
TATGCACCCACACCTGTAGCAATCTAAAAATAATTATCATTCTTACAATTGCTACATCAACAGAATTACTGGAAGATTATCAACAGAACAGAGAAAATGGACATACTATTATTATTATTTTATTTTTATTTTATTTTTTTTTCCGTCCTTCTTTTACTCATTAGATGTATTCTCTCTTTCACAGGCTTTGTTGTTGTTGCTGTTTTTTAACAATACAGAATTAAAAATACTTGTATAAATACAGAATTGAAGTGTTTGTTTGCTGGCTGGTTGTCATAGCTCAGTGCATTAAGCAAGCAGTCCTGGGTTTGATTCCCTGAGGCGACCAAATATTTTTAATTCTGCATCGTTAAAAAAGCCTGTGAAAGAGAGAGAATACATCTAATATAATTATTATTATTATGTTCCAAAAATATGAAAAAATATATTTAAATTATTCTTATTATTGTTATTATTATCATTACTATCATCATCATCATTATAAATATTTCAAAGAAATGCTAACAAAAAATATAATATATGGATTTTAGTGTGTGTATGAAACAAACTGGAACCAATTACTAGCCACAACAACAAAACCCTCACCGTCAGCAATTCCTTGAGGTTAATGCATTCATTAAAATATTTGTCACAATTTCATCAATTAAAGCTTGGCCTGTGAATATGTGGCATCCTCCCAGCCTGACTGGGCTGTGCTCAAATCAGATTCACGCGTCCTTCGAGTTCACCCCATAGTCTGCACTTGCCATGGTAATTGGTGTAGCAACAGGAAGAGCAGCAACAGAGCCTCAGGGGACAGAGACCTTAGCTTTATGTGTTTGTGCTCTCGGATGATTCTACACTACAATAGACAGGATGACTCGAACTGCACCCTTGGCATGCGTCAATTAAAAAATAAATATATAAATAAATATTTAAGCCAGAAAACTTGACAAATTGGTAATCAACAATTAAATGTCATGTAGCTAATAACTGTAATGAGCTTTCACTTCATAAGATATTCATTAATCTCTGTAATTATTGAAATATATGTACATGTATCTCAATGTAATAGCAGTCCAGTCATTTAGAGGAGAGGAGGGGAGAGGGTTACATAAGCTAATTAAAACTATAACCGCTACCTATTTGTTTGTTTCCCAAATCTATTTCCTTTAATTACATTTAATCAAGCAATACATAAGAGTTCTGGTACGCCTAGGGTGTACCATGGAAATTCTATATTCGAAAGGGAAAAAAAAGAAAAAAAGAAAAAAAAAAGATTCTAAAAATAGAACCGTCTTCAGCTTAATCGCCTGACCAATACTGAGTGATGCAATGACTTCGTCATGTGATCTGATATACTTCCTATACGCCCTGCATACGTCAGCAATCATGTGCTCTAAGGGAATAATGTGCTATGTGACAGTAGACTACACACAAGTGTGTGAACATACACATATACATACACACATACATACAAACACATACACACATAGAATCAATTCCTGTCATGTGTCCTTTACAATACACAATACACAGACTACAGCAGAACAGCTCTACAGTACAGAACATTATCAAGGAAACAGACACTGGGAAACTTGCCATTGATGCATTGCCAATAATATGACCTGCCCATGACCTAATAAACCCATAACCACTGGATCAAATAATGACATAATAAATAAATAAATCACCAGCACCTTTCCTCACATATATTACACAATGGAGGAGGGGAATGGAGAAGGGTCAGCGGAAGGGAAGGGAAGGAGGGAGAAGAGTGGGTGGGAAATAACTCTACCTTTATCCTTAATAAACTCAGGCAACCCCTACTTAAACTGCATTTAGAGAAACAATTTGCAAACTACTTTGAAGTGGCTATGAAATATCACATGTCAGGGTTTTTTTTATAGAGAGGTCGCATCCGAGTTAATTGTGTCTAGCCATAACCAAAACTAAAGATGGCCACAAGAAAATCCACTCAAAGGCCAAGACATGTGCCTGGAGACTTAAGTAAATTTGGTATAACTGGTTTGAATTCCTGGAGTTTACCATAAGAGAGTGTCGAGCATTGAAGTGAAGCAGAAAACATCCTGTAATATGAGCAATCCCTTAAGATCAATCCTTTAGGATCGCCATTCCTTTCCCTGATGGACAAATTGATATAAATTACAGGAGCTTCATTAGGTAAATACATCAAAAGGAGAAATTCTTCACTAAGTGCATGAAAAGATCATGGAAGAAGGTGCTGTATTGGATGCAAGCAGAGTGATTTGGTGGAAACTGACTAGAAATAGCAAATAATTATTTTAATGTTTCTAATACCTCTTATAAACTCATTCTTAAAAAAAGTTGTTGTTTTTTTTTTTTAATTTTTTTCTACAAAAAGAGACGTGCTTCAGAACGTTTGGATGAACCTTTAGCTCAAGCCAAACCTTAAAAATATCGTGTCGACTACTCATCCTCTTCTATTACGTCTCATATGAGATCACATGATCACATTCACAGCTCACCCACTCGCTTGCTAAGATTTCTCAGGTACATTGACCAAAGAAACTCGTGCAGGCCTATGCCAAGAAATGCCATGAAATGACAGGTTCACTCCATAAAAACAAAAACAAACTCATTGCTAAGTTAGAATAATTAGTTTGCCGTCCGATAATTTGGTATGTGGGGATTTAATGTGCACTAAAGCAAGTAAAAGGTGATGAAACTGTCAGCTTGATTGTAATCTATACCTCTACCTGGCTCAGTACAGACGTCTGGAATGGAAAGGTCATCATTGGTGGAGTAACAAATGGTCCCTTATGAAGTCACGCGTGTACATGTTTTAGGCTTCTGGGGGTATAATTGTGTGAAATGGATTATACAACATATCCATATTAACTAATAGGAGAAACACAAATGAACCCACACATACATATCTGACAGCAACATCAGAAAGTATTGACATTACTGTACCATTTGTAAAATAAACATGCCCAGCTAGGAATAAGCGTATAGTTCGAATGAAGTTAGTGTGATTATATAACCTTCAAAACAACAACAATAACAAAACAAAAATAACATGATCACAACAAAAATTTCCTTCTCCCCCTCAAAAAAAAAAAAAAAAAAAAAAAAAAAAAGGCCATAATCAAATTTAAACAATAAAAACGCTCCTTTTTTTAAAAATCAGTTTGAATTTACACACACACACACACACACCTTCCCTACACCTTGTTGAACCTTATAGTGAAGTCTGAAAGTAAACTGTGCCAGCAATAGCAATTAGATGTTTTCACACTCAGGTTTTGTTTACTCAATTCTGGACTGTTATTGTTATTGTAAGGTATTATGAATACTAATGCAGACTGAAAGCTCACAATAATATCATCACACCTGGGCCATGAAACCTTTTTAATAGATACTTAATGAAGACTTGGGAGCCTGCACGCACACACAAACACACACACACCAAGCAAACACATGCATCCCTGGCAATATGCTTTCCCTTGCCAGTACACATTTGTCCAACTTGCCACACATCTGTTCCTTCTTAAAACAAACTACACACAAAAAAAAGGTTAACACGATCATTTTCTTTTGTGACTGGATTAGAATACATAAGACTATAAATAGTCCACAATGGATGACAGTCTGTGACCTTTTACCACCCTTTCTACTCTCTTCCTTACACCTTGTTCCCACCTAGTGATTTACATTCAGCTAGTGCCTGGGAGACCAGTTAGAGACAGACAACACTGACAAAACTCTCGCAATCTGACAAAAGAAAAGTTCAGGCTAGCTTATCACAAGGAAGAACCAAGGAAGTTCAGAAGTCACACTCCTAGATCAGCGAGCATGGCATCCAGCGTGAGTGAGTGACTCCACATACCAAGCCTAAACTTCCCGTTGTAAACTTACTAGTGCGTATGCTAATGAGAACTTGTCAACGTTACAAGGATCAAAGGTTACCAGGAGGGCATAGAAGCATCACTGCCAAAAGTACAACCTTTCAAGCTTTAAATTAAATTGAGGGGAGAAAATTTTCCTGTATGTTAGAGTACTGTGGTTGATAAGTCACTGTATGTTGCTGCAGCTCACTTGAGTTAGTGGAGATGTTGCGGTAGATACGGCATGTACGTAGACTAAAGAGTTCAGCATCTGATGATTACATGGAAGAACTGAAATGACTGATCATTCATGACATAGAGAGAACCACACACACCTGGTCCTTGTTTATTAATGCATAACATTAAATGTTCAATGGAGGTGTGCTGAGGATAGAAACTTGGGGAAAATGATAATGAATGTAGTTAAGGACTTGCCATAACAATCACTTGGTGCTGGTGTTGGTTGAGGGGAGAACTAAACGTTTTCAAACAGCAGCTGCAAAACATGCGCCATGGACTCTATGCACTTCCTCCACCAGCTAACTTTATTTATAACTCATAAAGCAAGTTATTAACACAGGCACACACACACACACACACACACACACATGTTAGCACACACAAACACACAGCAGCACACAATGTGACTTCTGTTTTGCACACAAACAGGGTACGGAACTGTGTGCAATCAACAAAGAATTTGTGTTATATTGGGTGTGGCTACAATATTAGCAAGTCGGTAAAACCAGGAATGGCATAGATATACAATCAGAATGCAGCCAGTGGTGTAGGACAAAGAGTAAGAATAAAATACAAGTTACTCAGAATGTGTGGACAGGTAGATAAATAGGCTTAGGGTCAAACACAAAATAATCCCATGAAATGTAACGTTTTATGCTATAAATGAACACGCCATTAGGATGAGGCTCCATCATTTCCTAAGGTTTACCTAATGACCCTGGAATTAAAAAAAAAAAAAAGGAGGAACAGTTGGCAAGCCAGTATTAACAGAGGTATCAAATGCCATGGCATTGACTCTGAAACCCTAAACCACTCTCATTTTGAACTCATCCGCACTATGCATGACAAATTCCATAGCCCTTTGCACACTGGCAATGTGCTCCTGCCCAATTGCTCAGGTACATGTAGTGTAATAGCAAATAGACAAACAATTAGCAGAGAATCAAGTAGCCATCAGAATACTTGAAGCAATCATATACTCAGGATTTTTTTCGTTCCTTACATCAAACGATTGACATGGCTGCCAGCAAACGCAGGAATCTAGTGCGTCTAAATTTAAAGCATTGGTTTTAGAAGGGAGGAGGATTAATTAGAAGGTACATGAAGTCTCCATTAGAAGTGTGTGAACTGACAAATGACACTTTCATAAGACTACACCGGCACAATTCCCCAAATGAGGTAAGGTGTGAACGCAGCACACGTATTCTCGGTAAAAGGCAGTGGCTCGTGGCAACACTAACCCATCTCATGTCTCTCCTTCATCAAAACATTCCCATATTGGTCATATCGATGCCCACTACTCTCCATTCCAAACCACAAATTTCTCACACTACCATAAACGAGGAAAGAAGGAAGAGAAATTTAAAAAAATAATAATATTAAAATAGGCGCCCCTCACTAATTTTAGAGCGAATCTGGAAGAAACATCGGGACCTGGTTATAAAACTTGTAGCATTTTTTTGGAGCGGTGCGATAAGTTAGCTCCGCGATTTGGTGCGCTACTAGCCAAGCCGATGCTCTACTGCAAGACAACGAGTTATTTTTCATTTCAATATTACATACTTTATGATTTATTCGCAATTTTTAAGATATTGAAAAATTCTCGTTGTGGTGCAGTTCATTTTTTTTAGGTTTACCCGTATGTAAAAAAAAAATTGTCGTTCTCATTATTAGATTCCAAGAGAAACTGATATAAAATTTGGAACTTTAATTCCACTCGCAAAGCTTAAGAAATAGCCCCACCCCCATGTCTTGTACTCCTGTACGCGAGCAATTTTTTTTTCAATTGGGTTTGTATCGGTTCCAAAAAGAGCCTGCCTATATCAAGAGTAAACAAACATCAATATAACAATAATAAGAGAGTCAGAAGAGAGAGCAGTTTCTTGGAGATAACCAGAGGTGAAGGTATTAGGTCTGCGCAACTTGGGAAGTCTTCCTCCTTAGAAATCGAGCCTGCTGGATCCATCCACTTGAGTTCAGGTACGCAGAGCTTGGAGAACGGCTACAGGTGGAGAGGCAGCCTGGTGCACCTTGCCACGTGAGTTCAGACGACGTATGGCGAGTTGCTGTAAACGGCTACAAGACAACAAGAAGCTAAACTAAAACACCACAACTTCGCAAAGTATACTTCTGCTACTACTGCGCGATTGTTTCTGCTCGCCTATTATCGAATGGTGGGGTATTGGCGGGTAATAAATTAATGTCAGGATCTAAAGGCGGTGTGCGTTGCTATGTGCGGCCACCCTTAATACACTAGTAATTTAAATGACAAGAAGGAAAAAAAAACCCTTTTGCAAGTTTCAACTCCTGCAAACACCCTCAAATGCCAAGCCGTATAATAATCCACCACTAATTAGTCTAGACAAACACACCATAAAAAAAATTACAGCACAAATTACGTACATTGTCCACCAAAAACAGTTTAATTAAAAACTTCCTTTTGCAGAGGGTGCTGGGTTGTTACCAGAGCTATATGGAGCCAGAAGGCTAGCTCAGCACAGCAGAGACAGTGGCAACAGCCAACAGCCACATGCCAGCCAATCATACAATAAAATTAGCTCTACCTCCATTCCCCCTCCCACCAAGCAGGCTAAGAATATTGTCTATGGCGGCATCCATTTGCAACTTAATTAGCAACCAATTCAAGGAGAAAGAGAAAGAAAGAGAACTAGTCGGGGAAGGAAGAAATAAGGAGGTTAAAAAAATAAAATAAATAAATTGTTTGTCACACAGCAACTTCTCTTTCCATTGGACCGGACCTTTAGGGAATGCATTTTTTTTCCTTTCAAAGAATTGAAGTCGTATTTTATTTTACACATTTCAGTCTTCACTTTCAGAAAAGCAGATTCTGTTTAGAGTATACACATTTTAAAACATCTGACAGATACACACAGGGCAGGAGCGATAAACTGGAAATTTTGGACTGTTTTTTCCTCATCATATCTTCTTCATAATATTATATATTGTATATACATATATATAATCCTCCAGCAAAATACAAAAACCAAAAAAGTAATAGTAGTAGTAGTAGTAGTAGTAATAAACTCCACAGATCCGTTCCAGGCCTAATGACCCACATACTACAACTTCAAGCACGCTTTTGGAAGGGGGAAAAAAAAACACTAACAGATGAAATGGCCGATCTAAAATAATTAATTAAAGTAGGAATTCCAACAAAGAAAAAAAAATTAAATGCCATCCATTAAAACATCCAATAAGAGACACATGAATGTGTGTAATGGTACAGGAAAGAAAGCCCATAAGATCTCCACGCAGACATTCATGTTCCTGGAGGACCCAGGAGGCTGATCAAGATGTGCATAGCTGGAATATCTGACATACCAGCCTGACCAGACCACCACAAGGAACCAGCAGATGGCAGACAAAGACTGGGGGAAACATGCACAGCAAAAGAAGGCACCCGGCTTCTGTGAAGTCAGGTATCACTGATACAAAGACAGCACCTCTTTGTGTATATGTGTGTGTGTGTGCTTTGTGTGTGCATGTTTGCTTATGTGTATGTATGTTTTCCTGCAAATAAAAACATACAACCAGAAAGGTTGACATTGCCTTCCCTAAACTATCCTCACATGTATGTATGTATGTATGTATGTATGTATGTATGTATGTAGTACTGCCAATCAATCATACCTTCCGAACTTTATTTAAAAGTTATCAGCACATTCTGCTCCTAATCAAAATTGAATGGCAATTAATTGTGACACAAATAAGTGTGAAATACCTATGTCTATAATTGTCAAATACAATGCAAGTTTTTTCCATTAAAATAATTACTATAATTGATTTAATAAAGATTGACAACTAATAAAACTTAACATAAGAGAATGAGAAATATTCTTATTAAAATAGACACAAAAAAATTATCCCAGTATGGATGCAGAGGTAGAATTAATATAAAACATTATACGGTAGAATGAGACGAAACTATCACAGTTGAGTAACTTGACTAGGAAACCAAATGTCCAGTAACAAAGTAGATCAGATAGGATTGTGTAATATGTTTATATACATATTATAATACCTTCTACACTGTACTAGACCGTACAAAAAAAAAGGGAAAGGAGAAAAAAAAAAAAGAAAAAAAAAAAGGGGGTGGGAGGAATGTATGCACATGTATGTAGGTATACATTGGTCATTACTAAGAGTACAAACTACAAGAGAAGATTGCATTTTAGGAGTGCATGCGTTCTCCACCCATTAACTTGTACTTTATACGTGACCTGCGTATTTATGATATTTGTAACTAAAAAAGAAACAGAAAGCTTTGATGTGTAGGAGGAGTCCCTCCCTTGACTTCCTTAACCGGCTTTACAATTAAAAACTAATTATTGAAAATTAAAGTGAATAAAACTAAATCAAAACTTTACTTAGGAATAGAAATACAGTACTTTTAATAATTTCAAAAACTAGCTAAAATGAAATGAATAGCTTTACTCCCAGAGGTAAAGACAAAACACTAGATCAACTAAAATTACCGAGTATCCACCACTCAAAAGGGTGCACAAGGGGATTGAAATATGACTCTTGCAATGATAGAGGGAGAATTCAAATACCACAGACAGCCACAAATGTTGTGACCCACAAATTCAAAACTTGAAACTTCTACACCCAAACAGTGCAAAGCCAGTGAGAGTTGATACCTAACATAATGAAAATGATGCTAATAGTATCAAAGAAAACCATGGAGATTCTTCAAATTCTCAATTTGTTATCACCTGCCTTCACACTCCTAATTATTGCTCACCTACAAAAGTATACACACCCAGGCTTTCCTTTTATCTTAAATACCCCAATAACCAATAGTAATTTCTAATAGAATTAAAACCCCAATTCTTTCTTCATAAGGTAGTAGTCTGTTGTTGTTTTTCTTATTGCACTCCTGTGTAGTTCTCTTCAAAATAACTCAATAATAATAATAATAAAAGAAGGAAAAAAAAGAAAAAAGAAAAAAAAAAGGTCACCATCACATGGGACTCATATAAATTAAATAATTGGTAGGAATGGCACCATCTTCCAATTAAAATTCCACTGAAGGCACGGATAATTGGGTAATGAGAGGACCAGCCCCTCCTCCACCTCAACCAATCACACACATCGTACTAACACATATAGCGGGTAACAATACGCCGGGCACTATAACATTCGTACAAACTTTTTTTAAAATGCATTTTAATCACTAATAAATGGCCGCCCAAGCTGTCATTTACCAAGAAAAAAAATAGTTTTTTTCCCCACAGGATATCTAAAAATAAGCTCATGAACAAAACACATCAACCCCTGCAGATTTAGATTAGAAGGCCAGAGATTCCTTCTAACAAGGAGGAAAATGTTATTCCTATGCCACATTAAATGACAGAAGGATAATTAGCTCTCCACAGATAAATCAATTCTATTGTATTGATAACTCACTCCACCCATCAAATTCAACTATTGCACAAGCACTCTCGCTGACACTTTACCATCTAGGCATGTCTCCGAGCCCACAATTCGGTAAGCCATAGACTAAACCGGGCACAGAAATGAGGACTGTCGCTAAGTGCTACAGCTCAAGTTTGGCCAGAGGTTACGCTCAAATGAGTTAATATTGCTAAGCAACGGCACAACAACAGACCACACAAAAAAAATGGAGGGAGAAAGGTGGTGATTATTTGCAGCCTCACTTAGCATGGAGTCTAAACACACACTAACAACCACTCTGGCCTGTTCAAGGGTGAACAAAAGAATCCTTTCAAAATACAGATTTGGACAATTGTAAAGAAACAATATACAATATGTACATTAAAGTCTTGAGTGGTCTCTTACACAACACTAATCCTACAGGAGTTAAAGGATGTCTTTAATGAAGGTAGGCCACACAACTAATGTGATCCCACCCCCTACCTTGTGAAACCCTGGCTTTAGTAAAGTGGGAAAATTATTGGAACACAATTATACAGCCATGTATTCTCACTGAGTTAATTAATTCAATTAAACTTATGACCCCAACCCCTACCACATGCCACACATTGCTACTAGGAACTCATTTACTAGAGAGAGAGAGAGAGAGAAACCACATGCACACACAATGTGCATAATTCAAGTAACAGAACCAATAAGACGGCTAACAGTGGACAAAAAAACTTTCTCTTTTTTAATATTACAGGTTCTCCAACACCATTCAGAAGAATAGGCCATGAAGTTAGTGAAATACACCTAGCTAAAGATTTCAATTGTTGTTGCTACGAACACGCCCATTATTACTACAGCATGTGGTGCTTGTAAAACAACCACCAGGTAAAGTGTCTCCATAGTGCAGTAGAGAGAGACATTGGTTGCCACCACAACAACACCAAATAAATATCAATTAGAAGATTAACATCCAAGTTTACCTGGCCAGGCTGGCATTAAATGGAGAAATATAAATAATAATAAAATAAAAAATGTGTGTCATAGGATCAACAACAATATATATATATATATATATATATATATATATATATATATATATATATATATATGTATGTATGAATGTATGTATGAATGCATGTATGTGTATGTATGCGTGTATGAATGTATGCATGTATGTATGTGTGTATGAATGTATGTATGTATGAATGTATGTGTGTATGAATGAATGAATGAATGTATGTAAGTATGTATGTATGTATGTATGAATGTATGCATGTATGTATGTATGTATGTGTGTATGGATGTATATGGTTTAGATTGGCACATTAAGTTATGTCCTCTCATCTCATTATTATTATTAATTACTCCCATAAAAAACACGTCACATTTTGTTTAGACTACCAACCCACCAAGTGTCCATCTAGTTACCGTAAATGTGCCAGTAAACCCATCCTTGTAAACCCCCATAGACAATACCACCAGTCTGCAGGATAAAAAGTACACCTATCAAAATATTAATAAAATAAAAAAGTAAAAAATTGTTGACTAACATAAATAAAAAAAGCTGCATTGATCAGTGCAAACTATCTCCTTAAATTATTACTCCAGTGTCATCATCGAGCATGCTCAGTGTGATCTCTGTACACCATCTACAACCCACCCACGCTCACTTCATTATCATTTCACCACGATCTAATAAATCAATTGACCTTCTCCACTACTGTCATTCATTGATATAAGGTAAGGGCTAAAGTTAGAAGTCTATTCTTAGCACGGCAGGCCAGTGGTCACACGAGAGGGGCAGGCAGAATGACTGGAATGTAAGACTAGCGCCAGGAAAGAGATGGACCAGAAACTAGAGTGGGATCATGCGCAACTGGCACAACATACGCACACAACATACGTGCATACACACACAACATACGTGCATACGCACACAACATACGTGCATACACACACATGCGTGTAAACAAATGTCACGAGCTAAGTGAAAAATGACTAGTGTACAATAGCAAATTCTCAGCAGTCTTAATTCTACCAGCAGACATTCTGTAAAGGTATATACACCACACTCACTTTGCAAAGTACTCTCACCTGCAAAAGATGTTTGAAAATGAAACAAGATTAGCGCAGCCACCTGAACTAGCTTACCTAGTGACATCTGATCACACTTTAGACTCTTCAATAATCACAACTTTAAAAAATAACATCACTTCAGACCAACATTCCTAGAAGTGCTGGCAAACAAACAAACAAAAAAACAAAAACACTCTTCCATCCAGTTGCTGATGTATTTGCGTATTTGCATTTGCCTGTCTCATTCCAATGCTGTTTTCACCTGTAGATCTAATCTAACCTCAATATGCCAGACATGAAGAAACATGAAACCACCAAGTTTGTGATTTGCAAGGAGATAGCTTGCTTATGCAAACTGATTGGATCAATAGTCCATACCAGTAAACACATGCTCACATGCGGATGAACAACATAAACTCCTATCTGAATCCAGGGTTTGGATGACTATCACAAGATACAAGCCATACACAGCACAACACTGGCTTCTCCATAGGATAGACAATTTATATAACAACAACAACAACAACAACAACAACAATAATAATAATAATTCTTGGATCAGACAAAACATTTCCTAGCCCCCCCACCCCCCCCCCCCCCCCCCCCCCCCCCCAACCCAAAAAAACAAAAAAAAAAAACAAAAAAAAAAACAACCCCCCCCCCCCCCCCCCCCCCAACCTTAGTTTTTTATAAGCAATTTGGCTACAAGGAGAAACTCGAAATAGTATCCCTTACCAGCAGCTTAAAGCCTAAAATGATCACCATTTTATGCCATAGTACGGCATATTGAAGAGATGTATGAATTTTCTTTTTGGTGGGCAAGTAAAGTAAACCAAGACACTATCAGGGATGTACAAATTCTAGCCTATTGTTGGTGTATATATATATGGTTGTACATGTGAATGAAATTGACAAGTCATTGGCTAAAGACTTTCCGGTCTTAGTTGCAAAGTTGAACTTAGTTGTTTACTCTGAATGCAATGTTTTGTCATGGCCTATATAGCTTATGGACTACTGCCGCAAATACCCACACAAATAATATGACAACATTTAGAGTTCACTATGCTTCTTAACACCCACAGCTACCACCAATTATAGCTTTGCTTTAAAAGTTCCGCATTGCATTTAGCTCACATGTTTTAACAGAATGTGCAGCAATGGCAGCGGAAAGTCAAGTGTAGACTAATATACATAGCTCCTTACTGTGACAACAAGGGAAAATTAGGTAAATTGTATTTGTTTTTCAGGAGCTAATGCTGAATTCTAAACAGTATAGGATAGCCTATTAGTTTCAAGCATCAACTCCTAGAATTAAGTCCTTTGAAAGGAGACCCTACACATAGTGCCCTTGGCTTGATGGCAGAGATACTATATGTAGTGACTCACCAATTGCATTGTTGGGAACAGTGGCTGTGTTCTAAATCAGTTAGGTGATGAGCTTCACTATCGATTGCGATGTTTGGACCGGTCACTGTGTTCTAAACGGGTTAGGCACTGCGCAGTCATTGTGAATGCTGTGTTTAGGATCCCTCAGGCCCTAAGTAGCGCTCTCGCTGCACTCGGGACGCTACAGCTACGGCCTTCGAGACCCGAAAAAACAATAGTTCATCAGAGGCAGCACCTAACTATAATTTATACCATAGTTGCAGCCATGGATTAAAATGTTATCTGTATTATTCTCCTCCAATCACCTGCAGAAAAACAATAACTTTGTACCACAAAGAGTGCTTAAATTGTAAGTAGAAGAATTTATTCGAGCAAAAATAGTGGTGTATATCATGCTCTTTTAGGTACCAATGAAAATTTATTCTTTTTATACTTGATGACGCTTTCTTTGCGAAGGGTTAGATACTTCATCCCCACCTAGAGAAGACTCACACGGAGAATTATTTATTGGAGCATAAAGTTTTGTCCTGCAAACCTCACTAAATATAATCGCTCTATCACCACTGCCTTTGTTGAAAGGCGACGGAAAGAGAACAAAACGCACTTCTTGTTGTCGGTATTTTGGAATGACTCTTAGTGCGTCAACAGAACATTTTCCCCCTCTCAAAACAACAATATCCTCTCTTAAAACTGGTCTTGTACACTTTTCAAAATGGTAACTATGGTACAATACAAATAAATAAATTCAATATTTCAGCTTAGATTAGAAGTGGAAATGGGTCAGTCCGGGAGTCAAACCCGGGACCTCTCGCACCCAAAGCAGTAAGTTTAAAATATTGAATTTATTTTATTCATATATTGAAGTAGTAACGATGGAATTATATGAAATGGTATAATATAGTTAAACCATGGCAACTCTTGAAATTATCACTAGATACTGTGCCCTTTCTCGGGATTGGACGATTATCAGCAATAATTCCTCGAAACCATGCTTTCACTATTATATAAACCTCCTTATCATGGCTATTGAGAGGGGTAATAGTTGTTGCTGTGGACAAAATCTATTTCAGAGGATTTTTAGCCACAACAGTTGGAGACAAACAGAAGAAATGCTGATTTAATCTTTCCACTTCTCAAGATCCTCTTTGGTTCTCTGGTAGCCTTGACTCTCCCTTCTATATCTTGGTATGATAGACACATTCATAATGAATAGACACATATTTAGCATCAACTCAGTAGTTTCCTACAACTCTTTCTTATTTCTCCCTTCATCCTGTGCTGGCTAAGAGATACATTTTTTTGTAGCTATTATTCTTGAGCTCAGCCCATAAATTAAGTGGTATGTACATGAGGTGGATGCCTGCCTGTGCAACCTTAAAACACAATTTATTCCTACATCAAACCAATCCATTTTATAGTCATAATTTACAGTCTTCTGAGCAATCAGACATAAAAGACAGACACTACAACACTTTACTCCTCATTCTCAAATTCTTGAGGTAACTTGATAGAGCACAGTCCTGAATTCAAAACACCATTACTGCAATAAAGCTTGGCTTCGCTTCTTAAAAAAAACTAAATAAAAATTAAAATAATCTATGTAATATACTGACTTGTGCTGAATGACAACGACAGCGTGTGTATTCATTAATAATTCATTAGCTAAGCCGTGTTAGAGTATTGCCATGAACTGAATTGGTAAAGCATCACCAGATTCAGTAAAAGTGATTAAGGAAACGACAGCTATTGTAGCTAAAACCAGGTGAAGCGGCAAGAAAAAGGCAGCGAAAGTTCTAAAGGGAAAGGCAATAGTTCCACAAAGCCTAAGTCTACAATCATGGATAGAAGGACAGAGAGACTGAGAAGCAGGAAGGGGTAGACAAAATGAGGAGAAGGGAATCCATGACTCAAGAAGAAGAGCTGAACAGAGGAAAGTAGGTGGAAGAAGAAATGAGATGGCTCGGGAAGAAAGAGAGCAGTAGAGGAAACTGATGTAACTAAACAAAGTGACAGAGGATAAGAATCACTTTATGCTAATGATTTTTAACTCGCAAAAGTTGTAGATCAAGCACCACTGTGTGGCGGGGACTGTAGTAAACAACAACAATAATAATAAAAAGACACGAAATGTAACAGCAAGTATGGAGAGAAGGGAGAGGAGTATGCGAGTGTGTGGAGGGCAAATCACCTCATCTTTGTGACTACGAACACAAGATGCTATTCAAACCAATAGGAAATTAGTAGAGAACATTTCGACAACAAAACCTACTTGAGGCCAGCAAATATTGGACATTGTTGGGATTTATCATTGAATTGATGTTAATATTTTTTTGTCCAATATCACAGACCAATCCATTATAGATCTTGATGCTATTGCTAATACTTGATTATGCTAATACTTGATCGCTAATACGGAGACCAAAGCTAATACTTGACCAATATACTGGGACCAATAGACCAATATATACTATAGGACAATGCAGGGAATAACAACATAGTAACTAATGCAGGGAACAACAACACAGTAACTAATGCTATTTTTACTCTTGAGCATAAAATTCCCTTCCACTGCACAAGCCGTCAGATAGTTCCTGAGTAATGTAATGAGTAATATTACTTCGATCCTCTCGTTCTTTAGCAAACGAATTGCTTCCAGGGCTCTAGGATTAGTCAAAGAAAGCACCAATGTTCTGTCCTAAAGCCTTATTGATGACACCCAACAAGCATGTTCAAGCATGTGAAGACTGATACTACTCAGACAAAATAGTGCACCAGCCCATTCACGCAATACTGTGACCAAGTGACGTGAGACCAGCACATTTGTTAATGAGCCTGCTGTGAAATGTGCCGGCAAATACTCGCAGTGTTGTTAAAACCAGCACAAGCATTCTCACAGGTAAAGTGGTGGGAAAAGGGAGGGGAGAAATGACAGCAAATTCTTCTCAAGGAAAAATTCTAAAGCTATTCGAAAGATGGACGTGAACACCTTCTGGTGAAGGCACGAAATTTGACAGGAAACATTTTCATACTACAGCCAAATATAACAACAAGCCTTCAGAACAAATTCCAAATTTATAATCAAAAACACTGTGGTAAAGGACAGTTATTCAAGGGAAAGTATTCAAGGGAAAGTATTCAGCAGAAGACTGTATAAACAAGTCGATGTCAAATTGAATAATGTGTTCAATGATTCATGATAATTGGTAGCAGCTTCCAGATCTGCCCTTGTGATGCCTGTGTGTGTGATGTGTGTATGTGTTGAAACAGATGGTGACCTGCTGAGCAACAGCAACAAGCATGTCTGACAACAGCATCATCCACCTCACACACTGAAGCTGCACTTTGACCTCACACTTCACCCTACTACACCGGTGCAGAACCGTGTACACTATCAAACCTTCAGCCTTCCTAATTTATCAGTCAGAAGACCAAACATAAGGTATTAGTGACCACGATTAGTGCCCCTATTTCCTCGACTAGCAATTCAGGACTTGTATACAAGCTTCCTCAAAGTTGATACTGCAACTAACCACACAAAAAGGAGGGGGAAAAGTACCAGAATAAGCTGTAACAATGGAAGAAAACCTTGACGCACACATACACACCATACTTTTGCTTTGCCTGCACAGGTTTACACTAGCACATACAAACACTTTCCTAAGTCTTACTTTGTTTTCATCCAAGAGCTTCAATTTGATGTCAATATCATGTCGGAACTGCTCAAACTTCTTTTTCTGCTTCTCCAACTCCCCACTCATGGCAGTTAGATTGGAAGCTGCTTTCTGGGAGGTTGCCGCTTGCTTTTGGAGGCTCTCGCACTCTGACCTGTAAGCGTCATAAGCCAGTCGTGCTTGGTCGTAGCCTTTAGCAGTCTGCAGCGTGTCCTCCATAGTCTTGGAGGTGATGGTGTTCATGTTTGCACTGAAGTGTTTCATAGCAGCCAACAGTGCCTCGCCGTTGCGAGAAATGACTTTCTGAGTCTCTGAATTGAGATGAAACTCGGTATGGAGCTCCGGTGCTCTGACACTCATGAAAGCAAAGTGCTCTGCCAATGACTTCTGGGTGTCCACCACCAGTGAGAAATGCGTCTGAAACTGGCGGGCCAGGGTCATGAGCTGCGAGTACTTCTTCTGCGTCTCCTTGAGGCTCTCGAGGCGATGCTCCAGCTCAGAGTCAACCGTGCGCACGCCATGACCAAACCTCTCTTGCACTAGCTGCTTGGTTATCTTGAGCTGGTGTGACCCCCATTCTTTTAGTCCCAAGTTGCCAGACCGTGTCCTTACTCTCGTCTTCTGGACAGTGCCTTCTACCTGAGTGTCAACCACAGGGGTTTCAGCAGCGGAGGCAGAGTTGGCTTCTTTATCCTCCTGCTGGGAATCAGAGCTGTTCTGTTGCATAAAAGCCAAGGTGGGTTGCTGAGATCCTCCTGCAGGTTTTCCATTGAGGTCAATGGTTTCCATGTCTCCCGGCTGGTCCCTTTCCTCCCTTTCCTCCGGCATATTCCCTTCTACTGCATGAAGAGTGTCTGAAAGCAGAGAAAATGAGAGTGAAGCATTAGGCAACTTTAATCAATGCAGGGTCAGCTGTAACAACTACAATTTCATTACAAATTTAATTAAAGGGTCTATTCACCAGTAATAACACTTGGCATCTATTGCACCAAGTAAATAAAAAAAATTAATCTATTGACTTTGATTCCTTAAAAGCTAATAAAAACTACCTACATCACAATTTTCATCAACATGCCTTAATTCCGGTCACAACTCAAAAGTTCGAGCCTTGAAACTATATTCTTACCTCCGCCATTATAAATTTGGCCTTCCCCATCTTCTGCCATTACCGACCAGAGCCCGATATATATACCCGGTAAGTAGCCGAGCACCGACAAAAAAAGAGTTACGGTTCTTGTACGAAAAAGCCAAGCCGGGAGCTGGGGAAGAAGGCGGAGTTTGCTTCTCCCTCGCGGATCACGTGTGACAGTGACGTCAACAATTGTTGTTGTTGTGTGTCAGAGTGAGAGTCCGGTACGGCAGCAACCGCCGAGAGAGGTGTCCTAAGGTAGAGACTTTTCGTGCAGGCTGTATTTTAACCTTCCCTTTCGTGCAGGCTGTATTTTAACCTTCCCTTTCGTCTTATTTTCATTCTGGAGCTCAGTAGCTGAGTGACGTCTGCTGAAGTAGTTATATAGCAACGGACTGACCGTGTTTTAGTTGTATGAGGGCCCAAGCCCATATCTCTTCGGAAAATTAATTGGTATATCACGACTTATCCAGCACGTACCTTTTGAAGCTGATTTGGTAAGTTGTGAGTAAAGGTAGGATATGTAGAAACTTGATGAGATAAACATCCAGCTGTTGAAGTAGAAACATGCAGAATAATGTTTGAGCTGAATACTGGATCATTTCTCTAAATGCTCTGAAATTTCTGACAGCTGTATTTCATCTGGAACTTAGTGATAGGACAGGGCAATTCATTTGTTGTCATTCACCTGTATACTCCAGGTCACATCTGACCCACTGAATATGCCAGGGAACCAAGCAAGTCCTGACAGAAACGGAGAAATGGAACTCAAAGTTAGCTATATGGTGAAGCGATCACAGGGCAAGTCAGCATTGGGAGCAGTCAACTTCAAGAAAAGAGTGTTTGTGTTAACATCCAACAGACTCACTTACTTTGATGGCACTCTGGAGGTATGTTTCAATCTTATTAGGTAGACAGGGAATGCAAAAGAACTGGTTCAGTCAGAGAGAATAGCTCTTGTGGGGCATCGCTGGGAGGGGGGAGGGGGTAATGATGATGGTATAGTTGGCCTTGAGTTGGAGGAATATAACCAGTGCATTTAGTGAAAAATTTTATTGGATTTTTTGTTGTTGTTGTTGTTGTTCAGGTGATTTACAAGAAACTGCAGCATTGCCACATTTTATTATAATTAGATAATGTTACAGAATATGTAGTCTGCAGTAGAGAACATAATAGATCATTTCCAACCGTCTCTTGCAGCAAACACATGCACACATATACATACACATTCCATCAGTTAATCTTGTACTATACTATAAAGTCTGACAAATCTTATCAGTAAGCCATTGCAAGAGAAATGGTATTCTCAAGCCATAGCCTGGCTCATTGAACTTGCCCTGGACCGGTCTGCAGCATGTGAATTGCATGTTGTAGACATGTTCGGTCATGGTGCTCGCATAGTCACGTACTTGTGCTCATGTTGAGAGCTCTAGGTTGATGGTGTGTGCTTGCATGCCACTTGTTTTAATGTCTGTCTGACTGCAGTATGTGTACTAGGATGGAGTGTTTATTAATATGGCCAGTGGAGGCTCTGCATAGGAAATGCCTGCCAAGTTCTACAGTTTGTTTGGACTGCGTATTTTACAAATAGCCCTGATGACCTTTTTTCCCTTTTTGCCAACCGTTCAGGCTTATCAATATGTAGTAGTTCCTATCTTGCATTTTTTTAAAGCAAATTTTAGTCCAATCTTATCCACTTTGTGCACTGTGATTGTGTGTGTTTGTTTTGCAGAAGCGAGGCACACAGAAGGGTTATATTGACCTATCGAAAGTAAAAGTAGTGGAGAAGGTTTTAGATGGAGCTTTTGACAAGCCCTCATTTCAGGTAAGTTTATGCATGTATGTGTGTGTGACATTATAGGATTAAGTTAGGAAACGATTTGGAGTGGTTGCTGACTGGCTGCCATTGATCTCTGTTTGGAGCCGGCTGTGTTGATCTTGAAAGTGGTGCAGTATGGTCTGGTGATGCACGGCACAGGCAGTTTTGTAAAGTCCTATGTTAGTGTTTTCCATTGCGGGAGTTTAGCAAGGGACAGATGTTGCTTGTGTGAGTGGCCTTATAAGGCGGACACATAGCTCTATGTTTGCTTTATCAAAGAGGCATTCTCTCTGTGCATAATTATGTGTGTGCGGCCAACCCTCCATCTGACTGGCTAAAGCTACAGCAGGAGAGGTGTCTTGAGCAGGAAGGAAGGAGCCAGTGGAGTTTCCATGTGATTGTGTTGATATTAGTTCCTTCATTCTGACGCTGTGTCTGGTGTAGGTCACTCATGGAGATCTAACGCTGTACGTCATAGCAAGTAGCGAGAGTGAGCAGCTGGAGTGGATCTCACTACTCAGACAATGTAAGTTTCTCTCTATCCCCTACGCCAATAGGCAATTCTGTTCTTCCATATCCCCCACCCCTTCTCATTTGTTCTGAACCAATGGATAGGCAGTATGAAGATAGGCTTATGTTGTTTATCACATTCTCCTTTTTTTTTTTTTTTTTTTTTTTTGGAATAAGAATTTGTTTGTATAATGTAAGTGTGAATTTTTCAACATCTAAATGAATGTTTTGCTATTGTTTAGTGCATTTTTGCGGGAAATGTGTTGGGTAGTAATAGTGAGTGGGTGGAGGAGGTTGATGGAATTGATAGATCAGTTAGCCTCTCTCTTGTGAACGTTGTCTGTAGCCGCCATGCTTGCAGGTATAGAGACGTAGTTGCTAGTGTCACTTCCATCTTAAAGGGGTGCCTGGTGATGAGAGTGAGCAGTTGCCTGCCCCAGGAATGTTGTGCAATGATTGCTATGCTACAAAAATAACTCACTGGCTTGTTTGGTGTTGTGGTTATCATAGGTCCTCATCCTTGCATGGAAATTTTTATTTGTTAAAGTGACTAAGGTTGCCGTGGGTGTGGTTAGACCATTGGTAGGCATAGATAGACAATATGTGGGTGTGGTTCGAGTTTATTGATAGTATTGTTGTAGTGTAGACTATCCCAGGTCCTTAGTGAGTAAGTTATGTCTGTGTTTGGTGTGTGTTCCAGACTGTAGAGAGAATGTGATTCTTCAGAGTGTCTACCACCCGGGCTTGTTCGTCAACAACAAGTGGTCGTGCTGCGACCATCGCAGCAGACATTCCCAAGGCTGCACTCCGTCCTTCTGCGGCACATACCATGGAGGGAACCCAAACCCCTCCCCTCACAACTTCAGCAATAGTACTAGTAGTAACGTATCTCCCATCAAAACCTCGGCCAACATCGGGCGGGGTCCACTCCCTCCAACGCCTTCTGACAACATGTCGGCTCCTCCCTCTCATAACCATCCCGCTTCACACTATCACCAGAATCACGGGCACATCCCTGACGCAGTTCAGGGGTACGAAGACCATGAACCTAACAAAGAGAAACCTAGAAGAGGTGGAGGAGGAAGTGGTGGTGGTGGTGGGTTTGGAGGACCTGGTGCCGGAAGTGCCAGTGGAGGAGGGGGCGGGGGAAGAGGAGGAAGGGCTGCCGGAGGAGGATTGGCCAATGACAGACAAGCGGAGCCTCTGCCCCCACCTGTTCCGGTGAGTATTGTTGCGTACAGGAGGGGATGGAAGTTTGTGAGAATGATGTACTAGATTTGAGGGTGTGCATTGTCTAGGTAGGTGTAGTGTACGAGGGGTGGCGGAGCAATAGTAAACAAGTAGTCATCTGGAGAATTGGATTGAATAGGATTTTATTTTTATCTCTAAGTCTCAATGCTTGTCTGTTTCCTTGGGAGGCAGTTGTATGTAATGACTGTATAGCTGGAAGTGGCATAAGCACTACCAGACTACCAAACAGGTGTGGGCAGTTCTGACTCTGTTTAGTTTGAGGAGGTGCCATCCACGGCAGATCTAGCTTCAGTTTGTGGTGCTGTAGGTCTTATTCATAACTTTTGCACTCTTGGTTCTGTGTCTTTATGCACTGTTTAGGCTTGTGGTTATGTGATTCCTTACGAAGGTATTCATGACTGCATACTAAAAGGATTACGTTTGCAAGTCCTTATTTAATACACAAGTGTAAACAATACTAGGTCAGTTGTGTAGTGGGGATAAATCTCTGGCTTTATATGTATAGTTGGTAGGTGACATTACTTTCTTGTCCTCCCCAATGTGTGTGTGTGTCTTTACAGTCAAGAGCTCGTCCTGAACCCAAGACAAACGAGTTCGAGGTGATAGCGATGTACGACTACCCTGGCCTGGAAAGAGGGGATCTCCCTCTAATTAAGGGACAGAAAGTGACTGTTTTTGATGATTCACGAGAGTACTGGTGGAGAGCCAGAGATGATAAAGGGTAAGAGGGGAAAAAATGAGGCTATTAGTTAGTATTGCAAAGGTATATGTATTTACTATGTGGGTGTATTTTAAGCAGGTTTTACTGACTAGGCAGGTTGTTTGTCCATGGAGTGATTGACAGTATGCCAGTCAATATAGTTCTTTTGTGATTTTTTTTTTCCAGTTCTTGTTTGTCAAATTTTGTTTCACTCTTTCCCCTACAGAATTGACGGTTACATTCCAAGTAACTATGTGAAAAGAGCTGGTTTGGACAGTGAGGAGTAAGTCACACACACACACACACACATGGTCTACCTCCTTCCGTATATTTTTCTTTCCTTGGTACTCTTCACTGCACTATAGTGATAGTGTGTACATATTTATTTCCTGCTGTAGATTGAGAGTAAATAAATAGGAGTGGAGGGAATGGTATGGATGTTGGGTCTTCTGGGATGACCTTGTGACCTCACTAGCAGGTCACGGGAGTTTGTTTTCATAATCCTGTTTCATATGTGTGTAGCCTCATAAGTTAGTTTTAGAGAGTCGAAGTGCCTTAGCTTAAGCTGTTGCCCCATTTAAATTATTTAGGCTGACTGTGTTAGTTGACTAACTCACACTCCTGGTGGAAATAGAGCAACTGCTTTTGCAATGGACCTGTTTTATGCTTTTACTGTGATGATAGGAGAGAGACTGGCTTCATTGCCTATATTTGGGATAAGAACCTGTGAATTGGGTAGCCCATAATTCAAGTATAATTATACTGCAGCTTTATGTTATGTTAGTCCTTTATTTATTTATTTGTTTGTTTGTTGTTTTTAGGTGGTTCTTTCCTGCACTTTCAAGAACAAGAGCTGAAAATATTCTGAAATCTGAGGTATGTTGTGGGGTAGATGTGAGAAAGGGTGAGAGATATTTTGTGTGGGCATAGGTTTATGTGTGAGTTCTATGTCATTTGTTGTTTACGGTTACTGTATGTGTACAAGGACAGTAATAAACTAGCACATGAGCTAAATCTCGTGGCCTCGAGTTTCTGCATGTGCTAAGTTTACTTTTGCTAAGTGGTTGCGGGAGGATTTAAGTAATTGACTTCCTTTTGTCTAGCAAAATGCAGAAGTTATTGTAGCGTTGTTGCAACTGGATTACTCCGTAGGTCATAGAGGTTGTATTCATGGACGATCCTATACAAAATAGTCTGTAGTATCTTCAAGTAGCATTAGTGTCGACGTCAGTAGGTGTGACCTTCCCATAGCTAGTATTACTTTCACTTGATAGATGGAATTGGAGAAATGCATTGAGTGATGATGAAGCAATCGGCAAAAGGACTATGCCACACTCAGAAATTCTCATTGTGTGTGTATTTTTCTGGGGAGTATGCCACAAGAAGATGCAACTGTGGACCATTACGCTGACTATGGCGGAAACCATGCATGTATAATGTACTAGTTGTGGTGATCTTTAACTGGAATCCATTCAAGCAGCACCGTAGTTGTTGTTTTTAAAGAGACTTTGATTGTAGCTAGCATTGACATCTCCTGTGCAAGAATATCAGACATAGTAGACCTGGCCATTCCTGTACCTCTTATGAAGTTAGGTATAATTAAAGAGTTCATTTAAATGGCATGCCTCACCCGCCTTGAGTACTCCAAGATAGATCACACATCAGTAGTAACCACAAGCAGTCAGTACCACCCAACACTTGGGCTGGTATAGTGACTAGTTCACCCACTAACTACTCCTCTGAGTAGCCGCCATCCTGCATGCTTGCTAGCTTCTGTCCATTCACTGCTACCTATGTCAGGTGGTGTTTGAAAGAGGTGGTGGTCTGCAGCAATCCAGTGTGGTTGGGCCTGATGAGTTCCTTGGGGTCTCCTGACAAATCAGGTGTAGACTGAGATGAGTGCAAGTGCTAATAGGTGGCTGCTGTGGACTTTGGCCTGCCCTCATGTCAGGCCTGCTGCCTGGGGCCCATGGTGGACTCTCCACTCTCTCCCACTCCTTCAAGCATTAATAAGGGAGGGAGCAAATTGATAACCAGTGTTTTGAATGTGAGGGAGAGAGAGCAAGGAATGGCCTTTTAAGTGGTCGAACATATCTTTGACAATTGTTTTAACATGCCAGCGTTTACAGTTTTACGATGTTTGTTGTTAATGAAGTATGTCATTGTGGTGTACATGGCCAGTGTGTTAGAGTGGGGGAGAGAGGGATGGGTTTGGTGTATAAGTACTCCATGAAAATAGCCTGGCACAAGTAGGAGCAATTATCTGGGATGGGAGGTGAGTGGGCGGGAGGGATGTTTGGTTAGGGCCAGCCTCCCGATCAGATGCATTTAGTAACTATTTTATTTTTATTGGAGGCGGGGCATGTGAATTATGTGCTGTCTTGGGGTGGCGTAATGGTGTGTCTATTTTGCTGTTCAAGTTGGTAACATTGTGTTTGAGGTAAAGCTTAAATCAGAACTGAAGGAGGAAAAATCATTTGTTGGGAGAGTCAAGGAGTAGTCTTTCAGTTAGGGGAAAGGAGGGTTTTCCCCGATGACAAAAATAGATGTAGCAATAGCAGAGGTGTAGGTTCCAACCGACTCTCTTTCTGTTTGTTTGTATGGATTAGCCTTTGAGTATATGTACACGATTAGTAAGTGTACTAATACTAGTTGGAATGATAGAGTTAGGACCAAGTCTTTGTACTTGCAGAACATGTACTAACAGCTAGTCAATTCAAACTTGTATTTGTTGCCAACACCACCTTAGCATTCTTCTAGTTGGAGTAGGATCAATGGACATGGCAGGCAACAAAGTAGTGAAGGGCTATCTTTATTTGACATGGCGTTATTACCACCAGCTTGTTTTGGAGAGTTGTTTAGCTTGGTTATTACTTCTGCTCCATTTTGAAAATTGTGTGCATTGCCTCAATAGATTTTGTGTGATATACAGGCGAGGTGCTTATGGTCTGGCATAATAAAGTCTATGAAAGTGTTGTGTTACGTAGTTGACAGCTCCAAGCCATTGTCCTTTGTGTTTTGGTGTAATATGTGTGTGTGCATTCACTGAGTATGTGTGTGTGAGTGTGTATGGGTGTATTTTACGCATGTGCAGAGGAGATTCTAAACAGGTGGTTTTTCCCTTGAATACCATATAAGAACATTATTAGATACTGCCATTTCAGGAGATGTGTACCACCTGATGGTGTTGCAAGTCCTGGTGGAAGCAGGTCCTAGTGGGAGTAATGTGGGAACACAGCAAAAAAAAAAAAAAAATCCTTGCAGACCAAATTCTATCACTAGCTGCAACTTCTTTATATGGCCATACTATAGGTGAAGACTGGAAGTTCATTTCCACCTTGTGGTTTAATTATGGCTATTCACTGGTATCCTGAGTGTGAGTGACTATGGTGATGGTTGTCAGGTTAGTGTGACATAACAGCTGTAGTAATCATTGTTGACTTACCACTGGCAGTTCTCAGCCTTGGTGAAAGTATGTGGTGTTTGTTTGGAGGCTTATCCTCCTGGACTGGCAGAGGTGTCTGCAGCATACAGTGCAGGCAGAAAAAAATACTTAGAAAAAAATTGCGTACTAAAGCATCACTGTCTTTTGAAGCTCAGAGTTTGTTTAAAGTATCGCAGTGAACACAAACACAGACTTTTTTTTGTAACTTTTCAGTTCTGTTGTATGTTTCACCAACCACTAGAATGTGCAACCACTAGAATGTGGGTGGGGTGGACTTCTTGTGTGTTCATGAAGTTATAATAGTAATATGTTCAGCTAGTCAGAAATAGTCTCCAATGCATTCCTTACTCTTTCTGTCCTGGTACTCTGGTGTTGTGGTGTTCTGGCACTCTGGTGTTGTGTTCTGGTACTCTGGTTTAGTGGTGTTCTGGTACTCTGGTGTTGTGGTGTTCGTCTGGTTCTAATTTCAGAATTAGCACCAAGTGTGTATAATGAGAGGGTGCATTAATTGTGACGAGGAATATAAGCCATGTGACTGGTTCTGATTGTGACTCAGACCTGCTGGAGGAATATAAGCCATGTGACTGGTTCTGATTGTGACTCAGACCTGCTGGAGGAATATAAGCCATGTGACTGGTTCTGATTGTGGCTCAGACCTGCTGGAGGAACATATGCTGTCTTACTGGTTCTAGTTTGACTGGGGATGTAAGGCCATCTCTCTGGCTCACACAGTCAGGCTTAACTGGGACTATAAACGTCTTTTCTGATTTGAGTGAGAACTTTGATGCAACTGTCAGAGGTCACTCGGTCGGTTGTATAAACTTATTACTGTGTTGATGAGATAAGTTCTCTAGGAGATAATCAAATGGTATACATACACAATACATATATACATTATTGTGTGTGTGTGGTGTAAATAGATGTTGCAGTTGGCTAGTGGATATCTTTGTTTGTTTGCCTTTAATTTTGTTTGTTATGTTGTGCAGGGAAGAGAAGGAGGCTTTGTAGTTCGCAACTCCAGCAGAGAGAATATGTATACTTTATCAATATGGTGAGTGTGGAAATATGCATATGTGGCGTCTCTCAAGAATTAATGTTTTTCCCAACTTGAACTCTATATCATCTACACCTTCATGGATTGCACCTAATTACTGTCGTAACACATGCTGTGTGGTGGTGTCATGGGGGATTCCTTAAGACTTTTTTCTGTTATAGAGGACATAATAAAGAAACATAATCAGTTGAGTTTGCTTTTGTTGCAATTTGTTCATGGTTGACTTATAGTGAGAGTACTACAGTGCAACTTACTGACGTGGAATAACTTATTTTAAGTTTTATCATCTCAAAAAAAAAAATTTAGATGTGTCTCCTAGTTTAGTTTCAGCGTGTGAGTGGTCATCACAAGCCAGTGTTAATGTTTGTTAATGAGGCATTTTGGACATTACATTTGGGGGTGGGGGTGGTAGCAGTCAATGGATGTCATTGTTGTGCTCACTCTGGTTCAGTTTGTGTATGCAACAAGTGATTACACAACTTTCATGCATAATTAAGGGTGGCCGCACATAGCAACGCGCACTGCCTGTAGATCCGGACATTAATTTATTCCCCGCCAATACCCCACCATTTGATAATACGCGAGCAGAAACTATCGCGCAGTAGTAGCAGAAGTAT
>WLWI01000820.1_pt1 | contig 27262 bp, 19 predicted proteins | sample 6701501 | NCBI WGS metagenome assembly WLWI01 (sample SAMN12718690, study PRJNA515312) | sponge metagenome | isolation source: marine sponge | host: Mycale hentscheli | place: New Zealand: South Island, Marlborough, Capsize Point | collected 2014-11-01 | reverse complement strand
TGATGTGCGGGTATAGAAATGAAAGAATGCTGTGTGGAATAGTGAAAGACTGCTTGCTCTTTTTCTTTAGCATAGTGTTCTGCAGTATTATATTAAACTATAGTCATCACAAGCAGTTTGCTGAGTTGTAACAGTACCACAAAAATAAACTTTCAATACTTATAGGCTACATATTGTCAAATAGTATACACAAGATAAACTTTTACTCATTGGAATAATTTTCATTGTATTATGTATTATAGATGACATATTAAATGTGATGAATCTGATACCTGAAAACCTCAAAGTGTCCATGAATGAGCTACGAATATTAGACGTAGAACTTGGACGAGGTGAGTAGAATATTAAAACTCATTGCTGTTAGGTCAAACTCAAAATTGAAGTTGCTTTTAAAAATTCAGCTGTAAGAGAAAGTTTTGTACTATTACTATATAATTCTTAATAATAGGTCAGTTTGGAATTGTCAGCAAAGCTCATTTGGTCAAGAATACACTTAAAGGGCCTCTACATAATGTTGTAGTAGCAGCAAAGACAATACATGGTAAATTGGATAAATGATTACTATATTATTTGACATGTCTTGAAAATATTATTGAACATGTCTTCTTTCATTTGTCATTGTACCTGGTGAAGTTCAAACTAATTTTCCTACCTGTAATCTAGCATAGTGAAACCCTTCACTTCTTTACAACTGTGTTCTTGTTTACACAGTAATTCAGCGCTAGTTCACGAAAGCTACCCTCCTGTTTCTGTGCCACTCCTGCTCACTGTCCATTATTTTTTGTGCCAGATTTGGTTGCTAACTGGTTCGCCCTGCGCTTTACCTTTACCCAGTATTTCAGCGTGAATTCACGAGCATTGCGTGTCTGCGCATTCTAGCGCATTAGCTCATCAATTATTTATGAATACGTATGTCGTCGCCAGTCACGGGTAATATTATATAGATGGTTTTAATAAACTTTGTTGAAGTGGTTAGTTTGTGCACAGACTCGCTCACCATTTATGCTGAAGTACATCACTAGTTATATCATTAACTGTCACAATAAATGAACTGATTACATGTCTAATTCATTTAGGTGATAACACAAAAACCGAAACTGAGGAAACTATTTCTGAAATTTTAAAGATGGAGTCATTATCTCATCCTAATGTCATGAGTTTGATTGGTGTCAGTGTCACGGATACAATGAGAATTGTGATTATAATGCCTTATATGGCAAATGGAAGTTTGCTAAGTTATATTAAGAAAGAAAGAACAAATTTATATTTAGATTTTGATGTAGATGAAGATGAGGTAAGAACAACTTGTAATTCAATTAATTAGCACTTATTCTTGCAATAATAAATTTTCGCTTTTTAAAAAGTTTCATGCTGATGTATGGCGATACTTTTTGCAAAGATAACACATTTGACTTTTGTAACTGAAATAGAGAAAAAATTTGAGTTTAAAACATTCTACATACCAGTTTCACATGTCAGTAACATTTAATAAAATGCTAAAAAAAGATTGCTATACTTTATTTATCCACTGATCCCTTGAACCAACACAATGCTTGTGCACTGTTTAGATGCTTTCATTGGTTTTGACTATATGACAGTAAGCCATGCGTAGTGGACAAAAACTATAGCTGGAATGCTGAAAAGTTATGTTTATTGTTATTGTGACTACAAACACTTTACTTGTAATGCATACAAAAAAAACAATGATCGGGATAGAAAAGCCTAGGAATACCAGCACGTCATACAAATATGTATATACAGACACATCTTTATTCAATTGTTTATCACACAGGCAGTCAGATCATTATATTGACAAAGAATTTGAGAAGCAAGTACATTAAGTCAAACAAACAAGTATATGAAAATTCTAAATAGCTTTCATACTTTTACTTGTCTATTGGATGGTACAAATTCTGTCACCAGTAAAATTTAATAATAGTGCCGGACATATTCTGGCTTACAAAGTTTAAAGTTTTATTTTTAATTAATTTATACATTTTTTTTCTATTTATGAGGTATAGGCGAGTCAATATTTACATTAGAATACCAGAGAACTAATGAGTGATGTATGATCCCACAAACTAGTTCATAATTCCTGTTTTATTGACAGATATTGACAGTCAGAAAGTTACTCTTAAAAATGTGTCATCAAATTGCCTTGGGAATGGCATATTTATCAGCCAACAAGATGGTACACAGAGACTTGGCTGCTCGGAATTGTTTGTAAGTATATACAGTGCTTCCAACTTAAAAAGTGGATTTTTTTTAACTGCAGTATAGAACCTCACTACAATCATTTAACTTGCACATACCTTTTATTCATCATCCCAATAATGTTTACAATAGTAAAACTGCCTGTTTAGGGAATGGAAAATGGAGAACAGAACTCTTTTCCTCTAATACATTTTATGCCATTTTTTCGATGTCAAGATTTTTGTGGTAGTTCGTCATTAAACATAGCCAGTTAACGAGCTACGGTCGAACAGTAATTTCCCAAGCTGTAAGACGGTACTTTCCCTAACTGCGAGCGGCTGTATCGGTTCTCAGCATTCTATATACTAGCAGCAGTAAGCGAAGGCAAAGTCAGTCAAATTGTTGGCTGATATTACTAACTTGGAGCCCAGCCTATCCAAGAAGTCCTCTTTTTCAAGAGCTGAATGTAAGCTAAAGGAGTTTAACACTCCCAAGGCTCCCAGCATTCGGTATTTTGACAACATTAGGTTGATGTAGTTGGAGTCATATGGGTTGTGCGGCTCCAGACAGCAGCTAAAACGCTGGCTGTGATAGGCAGTAGCGCCGTAAAACTTTATCCCATGGGCCTGAGATACAACCGTAGCTAAATCAGCCACATCCACGCAACAATTAGCGGCAAACTGGTACCTCTCTCAATCATTTGACACATACATGTGCTGTTTTGTGACGTCTCGTTGACGTGTACTAAAGTTCCACAACCCACTTCTAAATCTCATCATTTGATAACCCTTACCATGCATAAACATTTTTTGATGTGTACTAAATAATTATAGCAGAATTAGCAACCTTAACCAAAAAGCTAAAAAAATCCACACTTTAAGCTGGAAACACTGTATATAATTGTTAAATTAAGGCAGGAAATTATATTATTTTAAAATTAAACTTGTTATTTATTCAAGTTTCTGTAATATGCATGTAATATGCATATAATACTCTATTGGACTCAAAAAATAATCATTGATAGTTTATGTATGAAGTCATGTTATATTGTAGTAAATCAAAATCTTTGATTTTAACCATACATTTAACTAAGCATTCAATATTAATTACAATTAAAGGGTAGGCTATCATTTGTAATCAACTTGCAGTCTATGTAGTATACAAGTTATTTTTAGAATTTCACAACCTTTTCACTAAATTACCCCAACAATAATAGGGCATGTTTACACTAATTGGCATGTATTGTCTTAATAGATTGGATTCCAAAGGAACAGTGAAAATATCAGATTTTGGACTTTCGGAAGAAGTTTACACTAGTGGATATTTCAGGCAGAATAAGAAGGATGCAGTGAGACTGCCTTTTAAATGGATGGCACCAGAGAGTCTCATCGATGCATTGTTTACAAGCCAATCTGATGTGGTAAAATAACGAAATTCCTAAGAATTTTTGGGAAAAAACACACACATATATATATAATCATATCATTAAGTGCTGATTTAGTTAACTAAAACTAAAGCCAAAACACCTTGTTTTACTATTGGTAAGAAAAACTGTAACTAAGCTGTACTTAACGTGAAAGAAAACAACGAACACTATATATTGTAGAAGACAGTAAATTCAAATAAAACTAAAACTACCAATAGAATGGATAATATAAATTAAAACTCAACAATTTTTATTTAAACCAATTCACCTTGAATCATGTCATTTTTAAATGAAAATATAAATTGCCATCCAGTAAATACATACATATTTATATGCCAACACTTTCATAAAAATATGATTATTTTTTATGTTCTTGGGGTTCTTGAACAACTTTCTTTTTGGAAAAATTTGAGATAACACAAATTAACTCAAACTAAAACTAGTCAATTGATAGGATAACTAACTAAATATATATATATATATTTATATAAGTAACTAAATCTTTCACATGATATTGAAGAGATACTAAATTCTAACCAAATCTTCAAGGAGAAAAAAGAAAAAAATTACGCTAAAAGTAAGCCTTCAAGATATATTTTTAGGATGAATAACTAAACTAAGAAAGTTTGGGATCTCTAAACTAAAAACCACACTGTTATCACTCATGCTATAATTCATATATAATGCAATATTTCAGTGGTCTTATGGAGTAACTTGCTGGGAGGTGTTTAGTTGTGGCAGAACCCCTTACCCAGGAGTTAATCCCATCGATCTGCCAAAACTTCTGGAAGAAGGGTTGAGATTGGATTATCCTACAAATGCTGCTAATAGCTCTGAAATGTAAGATATTGAAGTAACAATTGCTTAAAGCATCCCAATGTGATAGTGATATTTGCCTCAATTACCCAATAAATAATTTCTATGTGATTAGATACATTGTCCTAACGAAGTGTTGGAAGCAATGTCCTCAAGATCGACCAACATTTGATGATCTCGTAACAATGATGGACAGAAAGTTACAATCAATTGCAGGATACTTAGAGTTGGGAATGATTCTAATTCCTGAGGAAGGTTAGATTTTCAATAAAATTTTCTGGTTACTTAGAGTTAGGAATGATTTGTGTGCCTTATGATAAGTATTATTTTAAACTTTATCGAAAAAGAAATTTTAACACTGCAATCGCTCGTTTTTAAACTTTAACAATAATTGTTTCAACCTGTATATTTTTACATTTTTATTATTTCAGAAAATTCAGGAAGCATAGAAGGAACGGATTTGATTGAAAATAATCTTGAAGAAGAAAAAATTACTATCATTCAAAATATTGAAGCATAAATAACTATATGGTCAAACAGCCTATTAAAATGACACCATTAATTGTGTTGTTAGAAACATTATTGTTAGTTTTATACAGTTTAATAACATTGATTAGACAATAGTACATTTATTGTGCTTATGTGATATGCAAATAACTTTTGTTCTTATAGAGTATGATGTAATACTATTTTATATTTTAAAATTTTTAGTGCCAATTTTACAATTGGTTACCTACAAAATAATAGCATCACTATAAGGCAGGATGAACTTAACTGTGGGCTATATACAACCACCAGAAAATGATCCAATATACGTTTCTCTAATGTAGTCATTATTGACAATCAATACTTTAGTATATGAGTATATTTGACTTCCAAATCTGAAGGTATAAGGATTCATCACCTCAACATTCAAATACTTTTCTCTCCACCATCTGATAGCATTACAAAATTGTTAGAGAATGGAGAAAGGGGAGTAGCTTTGCCTTTCTACTTGTGACAGTGGGGGGAGGGGTTGGGGTGGTTTGAATTTCCAGCTTCCTCATTATTATATTGTCTACCTATTTTGAATGTAGCCACAAAAGTGACATTAATTGTTTGCTGGAATTTCCATATGATTTGAGCTAAAAATGAAGTAGCTATGCCTTTGACAATGAAGTAGACAACAACACAGTGAATTTTAATATTTCTAAATATTTTGAGTAAACTCTAGGTTTAATCGCAGATATGAAATAATAGTTTTATGCAGATTCTGTAAGGATATAATGCTTAAAATGTGATGCAAATCTAACTGCAATCCTAAGATATGATTATGCCAGACAGAATCTAGAAAAAATTATAATGATTAATGTTTATTCAAACTTTGACAGTTCCACTCTTAACCTTATTAAAGTCATTTATAGTATTGTATATAGAAGGACAATTTTGATAGCTGGAATTTGTAGCTTGAATTGCCTAAATTTTTGAATAGATCTTTTTAAGATAAACACACAAGGTTGAAATTGTACTATAATTAATATTATGTTTAGTGTCTACATAATTCATTTTACTTGACGAGCTTTTACATCCATAAATCATTGTTAAACGAAGCCGTGTAAGTTAAAATATTAATTTGGAAATACTGAGGCTGTCGGGACTGTAGCCTCTCAATACAAAGTACGTATTTAAACATATGTGGTGTATGATTATTTTTCAGTATGGTACTGTAAAGAGAAATCATTAATGTAAGTTGGTCATTAGGAGTTTTTTTCAGCTTTTCTTAACTATAACATAACGTTAGCTATAGCAAAAACATATAAAGTTGTACTGATATGTGCATTAAGATAACTAGGGTTAACATAGAACTAAAGTAGCTTATTATGTTTCCAGCTCTATATTATAATTATTCACATTTCTCCTTTAGAGAATGCTCTGAATTCAATTTAGAGTTATCTTTATTAAGAAATGATGAATTAAATGAGACCTTACTGTTGGAAAACGAGAAACTCCAATGTGTATAAAATAGTGAAATGAAGTGGAATAATTATCATTGTTATTTTATATCATTTAATTTAGGCTCCCTAGGACTTAAACAATTTTTTTTGAAGTATTGAGTCATCCAATCATAAGGTCATGAAATACTTGTAACAGGAATGTGAGATATGGGGGGTTACATGACAGTCTCAATGTTTATAGCTTTTTAAAAGAAGTTTGCATCTATTTTACCTTTTTAATGACAATATAGATGCAAATAATATACATACACTATATTGTCCTTACTCAGTTAGCTAAATTATGTTGGTGTATAAGCACACTACTGCATGATTCAGTTCAGCCAACAAGATAGTAAAGAGAGACTTGGCTGGTAGGAACTGTCTGTAAGTATATTATTGAATGGCAGTAACAAATATGTATATATATATATATATACACTGTAAAAATGGAAGTATTTATAGACAAACAACTTAGGGTGAGTCATGCTACATGTTATTTTTATTTGGTACAACACTTTATTTTTGGCTGCTGATAACTAACTTTGGTAATCACTTGGAAGGCTAAAGAATTAGCTTAGAAACATCTTTCACAAACATTGCATGCTACATCATATACATACACCTAAACTTAAAGACTTCTGGTGTAGTCATCTTTGCCAGGGGCCCATCATTACTTAACAAATGTAAGCTGTGGGGTTGTATGGCCCACAGATTCCTGGACATAATAGACTGCACCATTATGTTCAAAGTGTTAAAAAAAACAAAAAAACCAAACCGGTTGGACCTTCAATTTTCATAGATACTTCAAGGTCAATTGCCCTAGGGGAAAAATTGTTGACTTAATTCTAATAAAACAAAACTTCCAGCACATTGGCTCAGATCATAGGCACACCTACACTATTATGTAGGTGAGCCAATGGTTGCACCATGTGAGATAACCTTGCTTCCTGCCAATCCATATATAATGCACAAGGCTCTTCCCTAAGTATCTGTGTTTTCACACCATTTTTACTTCCTGCTATATTACTCCCACCATCATAACACTGTCCCCGGCATCGTGTTATGTCAAGATTAAATCTTAACAGCATGTCTTTTATAACCTTCACAAGAGTGTCAGCAATAATGTCAGGGCACTGATATAAACCCATAAAACTTTCATGAACATCAAAATCAGCATGAACATGCCTAAGACATAGTGCCAGTTGCTCTTACTGGACATGTCAACACATTCATCTGCCATGATAGTAAAAATTCTGCCTGGAATACCTTTATCAATGTCACGAAGAGTAGTGCTGGACATTAGATGTAAAATCTCATTTTGAATTTCTGGACTTGTGTACTTGTCGCCATGTCTCCTCTCTAGCCATTGCTTAATATTCTGTGAAATTATATTTGATTTATCATAATTCTATAAATTAGGTTTCATAACTAGTAAACTTACAGGTTGGTCATGACTACGTAGCTTCATCAACTGGATAAAGTTACTCTCACTCTCTTCATGCCCTTGTAAAGCTAAACCTTGTCAACCTAAGAACTGAATATCTTAGTCATTAACATTCTCCCATTATATTCTCCCGTTATATTGTTTTTCTTCTTTGTATGCCTTATTAAGTAAGTCACCTATGCTTTTCTGTGAGACAGTAAGAGCTGAAATGGCATCCACATGGTACCTGGACAACTGATGCTTCCTTTTCAAATACAATTATGGCAAACATATAGCTAAGATAAGCTGCAAACCTGAATCTTGAACATGCCAGTTAATGAATCCAACAGAGATAAATGCAGGATCTGTTTTGGAGTTAGCTTCTGGCAATAATTGTTTTTCAGTAACCTGAGTGCAGTAGAAGCATAGCACGGAATCATTTCCTTCTAAATAATGAAGCCATGGCCATGTGTCAAACCAAGAGGACTTAAAACTTCTTTTTTCACCCTTTTTACCAAACAATCTAGATGGAAAGCTAAGTTTCTTAGGCTGGTTTGCCTGAAGCTGGAAATTACTGACACCACAGCTTTCAGCCATCTTGCTCAGCCAACAAAATGAACTGGGTTACAGCTGGATTTAGTCTATACAACTGCATTATTACTGCAGCTGCTTTACAGTTTAAAAGTCAGTATTTATTTTGTGTACAAAATAAAATTATTGGTCTACTTAGCAACTTGATATTGCTGGTAAACTAATTTTTCTTTCATTTTTATTCTGACACTGGTTGCTAGCTAATTCTCTCATGAAGATTTTTTTGCCAACACAAAAATAAGTCCTATTATGGGTGTGGCTTCATAGAAATCTCGCCTAACCTGCCTCACCATGTGCTAGGCCTCCTATGGGTTTAAAGCAGCCCCTTCCAGCTTACAGGGGTCCTCTCTAATTTAAAACATTACAGGCTAGATCCCGTGTAAGTACAGTTATGAAGTTGTCAATTCATGAAGTTAGCAGATTTGTTACAGCTGCTAGTCTTAAAGTTAACAACTTGTGGATTAGTCAACACTGATAACTAGTTGTGAACACTCAACTTCATAATTGTCAAGTTTGATACTCATTTACTACTGTGTTGGTCAATATTTGTTAATTTTTTAACTGAATTTTAAGGAGGATTCATGGAGGCCTAAATGTCTTATTTTGCCAACATATTTTATATCCATTTTTTCCTATACAGAATCAGCTTGAATTGTATTATTTACAGACTATTAATTTAGATGTGAACATGTCATTGAATACCCATATTTCTTTTGTTAGATTAAAAAAAGCTGAAGTCAACTGAAGTTTGTGGGAGATGTCCCGTAACACATACAGAAGAAATATGGTTGTGACAGGAAGGAAGAAGAATAGAGCAAAACAAACACACATATACTTAGATAATTGGTACTTCACACAAACTACTCTATTGTATCATTTAACACTTATATCTGTAAGAGTTAAGTACATTGAGATTATTTCATGTTTCAGTTCCATTTCTACCATTTGTGCTGTTTCAATTGCAACCTCTTCGCGAAAGGTTGGAGAAAGGTTGTTGGTCTTGCAAGAGCTCTGGTGGCAGTGACTCTACCAGTGAGGGAATTGGTTAAGCTCAGGCGAGAAGAAGAACCTACAAAGTTATAGGCACTTTATTTACTTAGTAAATTATTAAACTCAATGCAGTTCATGGAATGGCAAATTGTCAGTTCATAAACTAAGTGTAGCAGGAGTTCATGTGGATCAATTCACATTCGTTACCAGTGCTTGCGCACATTTTGTTTTAAATGTGCCAAGTAAAATCTACGTCAGCTTCACTTGGCCATACTTTAGACATGTTGCCTAGTAGAAATTCCTTACACTTATAAGACTAGACTCTGCCCATTATTTATTCTTTCCTTAGGCTTGATTATTATAGCTAGTACATGTACGTACATTTAGGCAACATCGTCCTTTACCTTACCTTAGTTGGTAAAGGGTAGTCAAGCTTGAGCAAGTCGGTAAAGTTAGTGAAGAGACTGACTGAAAGGCGGTTTGTTTGTTGTTGTTTTTGCTGGCTGGTGAAGTGCTGGCTGTGGGGATTACTATTACAAGATAAGAAAGGTATTGTCCTTGATGTTAGTTTTTACCTGCCTATATTTATTATTTATTAACTTTGCATAAACTGGACTTACTTCACGTAGCATATAATTTTTACAACTAGTGTTCTCCTTCAGATAATTTGAGTAGAAATACATGTCACAGACTTCATTATTGAAAAGTTATGACAAATAACTTTTTTTTTTGGCAGGAATAGGGAGGGAAACTAATTTTAAAAATAATAATTAAAAAACAATGCATCTAACCTTAACTTTTCATGTTAGACTGCTTCTGAGGAAAAAAGTAGTATTTCTTCATGCAATATCACTTGTTGCTTAATTTGTTTACAAATCATTGTATCCACTTATTCTTTTCTTGTTTATTATTTTCTTTTTGTCTCAGCTATGATGTTGAGGATAAGTGTGCTGATGATTGTTTTTCTATACAAGGCAGAGATGGATGAAATAATGTAAGTATTGTATTCTAGGTTACTAATAGAATACAATATAATGTTTTATCACTAGAACTCTGGTACAAAAGAGCATTTCCAATGGTGCGTACTTTGGAAAGGCGACTTGATAAGCAGAATCCTTTGGTTTAATGATCCATACCCATCTCGGAAAAATTGATTGCTTACCTCTAGAAAATCAATTGCCCAATAGTTAAGTCGCAAAGAGAATGTGATGTAAGTCTTGTGCTGTTATATCCGGTGATTAAGTGTATATAAATGTGTACAAGTGTTTTGTGTTGCTAAAGAATAACACAATAAATTAAACAAGAACAACCACTAGCATTCAAATTTTAATTTCATTTAGACCAGCTTGCTCGCCATTTGTGTTGTAGCACATCACTAGTCTTACAATATAATACAAACTTCCATATCAACAGATAAATACATTATTGACCATGATTTGCCAATCTGTATGCACTTAATTATTTAGACTTTGTTTTGTGTGATAAAAAAAGCAAAACTCCACATCGCTAACCAAAATTGTTAATAAGGAGCTTATGTTTTTGCATAAACACATGGAATAGTCAATAGTCATGTGTATGTGTGTGTGTTGTTTATGTTTGCGTGTATGTTATGTTTGTGTGTGTGTTATGTTTGTGTTTGCGTGTGTGTTATGTTTGTGTTTGTGTGAGTGAGTTATCTTTGTGTATGTGTGTGTTATGTTTGCATGTGTGTTATGCTTGCGTTTTTTTTTGGTGTGTGTGTGTGTTGGGGTTTGATGTAATATTGACATACAGAATTGTACATTGTAATTGTCATTCATACATTATTACTATGTATTATATCTAAAAGTGTGCATGCCTTCTCCAGGTGTGAGATAAGGAAGCTGAAGGCAGTGTGCCATTTGCCCTTTTTTTAATTTAAGGCCTTCATTTTCTAAACAGCATGTTTTTTGTATGATAGGGCAACTATTTGATTAATTTGTACCTTGGTTTATATCAGTTGCTCAATTCACAGTGGAATATGGAAAGCATCCAATAAATGAGTTTCTATGTGTCCTAGCTTAACACCTTCATTCAGTCCGTACTAGATTTACACTACCAAGGGCCCTCGTCATATAACCATACATATAATAAACTAGTGTTCCACAACTTGCACAAATAGGATAGGGGGGATAGGGGGCTTTAACTCTTTAATGTTGGTGAAAGAGAATATTGTAGACCAAAAGCGACTTGAAATTGTTGAATTTAGGAAATGGTTAGTAATAAATAAATAGTAAAAGCAACTTGGTATTGATTCCTCTTCCATGCCTCCATTTCTCCTTTCTCTAATACATTGTCTTTTTTTGTTTGTTACCACCACCAACATTAATATATAAAATGCAACAATTTATCTTACCTTCTCCTTTTCCCAGCCCCAAGCTACCCTACCATAGTCTGAAGTTTGTTCCCTCCATATTCCTATACAAATGTAACTTAATTTTAGCGAGTGATTATTCCGACCCTTTTTTTTTTTTCAGACTCAGTTTATCTCAGGAATTATTCATAAACTGACAAAGGACGTGATTGATAGGCTTCAAAATTGACAAGGACTAGGGATGGCAATAAAATAATATGGTCACATGTGGGCATGAAATAATAGGGTGTTATTCAGTGACGACACTCAAACTATGCCGAAACCACACCTATCAAAATTAAATACCGGAAGCAGCAGCAATTACAATGCATTCATACATGGATGCTATTATTGTATACACGCTAACTATTTGATCAGCTTTTGTTTCATATAGACAACATGAGAATGTGTATGGTCTCTGTAGATATAAACTAGTGATGATCTTATTTAGTGAGCCATATATGTGTACAGATACATTTAAATTCACTGAAGATTCCTCGTCAGATCAGAACATATCGTTGTGTCAACTTCCATACTAAACTAGAACTAAATCTAAGTTATAAATTTTGAATTTATTTATTTATGGAAGGAGTATTGAAATTAATGTAATACTTCACTCACTATCTTTTGTTTTATTAGATTTAAGTCAACAATCTGGACTTCCACCTCCTTAGATTCCATCAGCTGCATTCATTTCATGTCATGCATGTCAGCATGTAGCAGTGTGGTTTTGTAATAATGACAAATTTTAGAGTCCATGAAACAGGGTTGAACTCCATGTACCCACAAGTGTGTGTGTGTGTGTGTGTGTGTTGGAAATTTTCACATATCATAGCTATGTAACATATTGTTCTTTTATTTTAGAGATATTTAGGAAAGTGGTGGGTAGGAAAGAATTGAGTAACCGAGTACCACAACAACCAATTGTGTGCACCACAACAAGGAGATGTTATATTAAAAAAAAGAAAAAAAAAAGAACTACACAAAAACCTGGCTGGAGGTCATTTAATTTGACAAGTAAGGTATTCTGTGCTCCTTTATGTGGCTGCACCAATGTGTTGGACATTTAAAAAAATATAATTGGGAAGTACACACTGCAGGAGGATTATACTCATTGTTATGGGCATTCACTAAGCCTTAGTGTGGGAGATACAGTTAAAGGGGTTAAGTTTTTACAATCGATTATGGATACAACACATGAGATTAGTAAACTTATACAATATTCCCCTAAGCGCAGATCACTACTTGAGACTATAAAGGATGACCTTCAGTAGTCAGTTTGGTTAAAGGAATGTCAGCAGCTGAAAGAATCCTTTTCTCTCATATTGTAAAAGTAGTTAGTCTATTGCTACTTGTACCAGCTACAAATGCTATTAGTGAACATTCATTTTCTGCTATGCGACGCATCAAGAACTATTTGCGTTCAACAATGCACCAAGCAAGATTGAATGCATTAATGATAATGAATGTTCATAAAGATCTTACAGATAAATTAGATTTACATTACACTGCAAATGAATTTAGTAGTTCTGAATATAGGAGAAGCAAGTTTCCCAAATTTTAAAACAGTAACTTTGCTATAACTCTATTATCTTTTAATGGTCAAATTTCATTGTTATTACACTTTGTACAAATATTCATTGCCGATGATACTGATTTAATTCATATTATGTTTAAGCTAGCTTGTTCATAGCATTTCTCATCAAGAAACATGTAATGATACTTTTCGGTTATAACTGGTGTTGATTTTCGCCTCACCCATGACAAAATTACTGCTAGGCCCCTGAAACCTACAATTACATAGGACCCAAAACAAGTTGCATCTAATGGAAATTAATTACATATATAGGGCCTACTTAAGCTATGGATTTAACAGTGAAATGCTTGAAAGTCATGTCATGAAATCCTCAAGTGTAGGGGCAAGAAAAAATGTAAAAAAGACTGGTGTAAGTGTGCTAAAGCATAACTTCAGTACACAACCTTTTGCTATTGTGGTGAAGTATGCTTCAAAACTGATTTTATTATATTGAATGTACTAATGTAAACTGTATCTCCCACCTTTAAATGTTAACGGAATAAGATGTTAGCATTATAATAATAATGTATGTCCCCTAATTTTAATGAGCTGCCATGTTTGTTGTGAGCTAAGTGTGAAATGGCCCTATAGCAAAACAATTACACCTAAGGCAATCTATACTCATGTGTCAAAATTCAAATGATTAATTTCTTCAAAATATCACACATGTGCTGGAAACTATGGAGTCTCTTAAAATGCTGTTATGGAAAGCTGAACATAAATCTTTCAATTCTTGATTCATCACTTGGGCTATTGCAGAAATAGTTGATTTCCTTCCAACTTCTGATGTCAGTGGAGCTGACATAATGAGTGAATCTTTTCTGCGTGCTAATTTTTGAACTGCACTCTTGCACCTGTGTGAATGCAGCAATTTTTTTGCCACAGTTATACTGGATATTAACCTAATATTAAACCATCAAAAATTTACCACAGTAGAATTTTTTTTACCTGTACTGCTGGAGATTTGCATTTGTCACCACACGTTTATCATGGGTTTTGTATGTTAGGAGTTGCTGGCGGGATACAAAACTAATCATTTTTTAAGAGCCACAGCAGCCTCACGTTTATACTCATCTGGAGTTGACGAACAGCTTGTTATAGAGCGTACTGGACACAGAAGTGCTGAAGGCGTTCGCTCATACAAACATACTTCAATGATACAAAAGCAAGCAGTTTCAGACATCCTTAATACAGGCAAAAAAATTATAACTAATACTATTCATGAAACCAGTGCTGTAACAAATGCAAGCAATCAATCATCTAGGAGTGGTACCTTCAATTTTCATGACTGTAGCCATGTAAACATCATATTTAATAACAGTTCTGCTGATAAATTTTCATAAGTGTAGTCATGAAACTAAACATCATGTTTAAATAACAGTTGAGATGATAAACTACCATAAGTAGTCATGTAAACATCATATTATTTAATGTGCCTTAATCTTCATATCAAAATTATAATCAGTACACATCATAGCTAATTAATAACTGATAAAATGAAATCATTAAATTAGAAAAAAAAACAGAATTGAATTTTTTTTTATTAAAATCGTGTATTACTGATTAGCCAAAAACAAATGCCAGAAGGGAGGCCAGAAGGGAGGATACTACCAGTAGTATCCTCCCTTCTGGCATTTAGTATCCTCCCTTCTGGCATTTAGTATCCCGATGGCCTAGTTTGACAAAATCTATGCTGGGTAGAGTGCCTGCTTCACAATACAAAAAGGGGCCAGCTATGTTCTAAATGTATACATTGAATTTGAATTCCTGTAATTCCTGCTGTAGCCTCGAATATTTGCATAGCTGAGAGTCACATTGACAACAAAAATGAATTTTCATCCTCTTTAGATGCTAAAGCTTGTTCAATATATTTTTTAGCAGTTAATGCAGTCCTTCCAAGTGCATTGTCCTCCAGTAGCTAATTGCAGTATTCTTGAAACGCACCTCATATTATTAATAATGTGCTGAGTCAGAAATAGTCATTCATATTTCTTTGCTTTTGTTGTTGCTTCTAATAAGTTTTTCTCTTTAGATAATTGACGATTATAGATGTAGCTAAATTTCTAGAATATCTTAGTTGTAATTCCAGCGTAGCCAGTAAAAGATGGTAAATGGTCTGGCTACTCGAGCAGTGGGAGGAATAATCAGCTAGAAGTTAAGCTGCTGAGCGTGATGTGGTGTATGTGGATTTGCTTATGTTTCTAAAGGTGGGGGCGGATTTAGAATTTAATCTACAGCCTTGTAACTCTCCTCAGTTGTCTTTACTAACTAACAGTACCTTGCTAGTGGACTCCATGGGAAGAATTTACGTTATTGCAAAAAGTCAACTTCTCAGATTGACAGAGACTTGCAGTTAGAAGAGAATGTGTCTCTCTCAGGCAATGGTGCCACTTTTTCTTTGAGTTCTGATGACCAGAGATTGTTTGATTGTGTGAATGGCATGACAGACAGGTCCTGTTACTTGTATAGCCCAAGTGATCTCACAGTTCCTCCTGTAGCTACTGGAGTGAGCATAGTTGGTAGTGGTGGAGTTACTGCTACATCATTTCAACTGAGGGAAGCTTCTATGTGGGAAGTTATGAAGTTATGGTCACCAACAGTTCAGTGGGGAGGATGGAACTCAGTCAGTATATATATGGAGATGGTACGGGTACACCCATGATTCAAACTGAAGTTGACTATCGTGCTTGTGAGAGTTGGTTTGATAGGAGAATGCTATATGGATTTGTGCGAGGAGATTATGCATACTATGTCTCTGTTGATGGAGGCAATGGTGATAGTGCTAACTATAGAATATTTAGAGTCTGTCATGTTACTAGTTGTCCTGGAAACACCTCACCTGGCACATTCACTGCACTTTATGAACAAGCCATAAGATGTGGAAATAGATTTGGCAGTGGAGGTGGAGAGCAATTATGTGGATTATCTTTAGTAGAAGACTTCAGTGGTGTGTCTGGTCCCAGTATAATAGTGTCGCGATGTCGCTTGGACAGAAGCTCAGATAATACTGTGTGCTCGTACAACCTAACTGCTATTGACTCTAACATGAATACAAGATATGTTCGCTGCAGTATGAGTATTGGAGAATCAAGATTAGCATGGGCAGATGTTATTAGCTGCAGATCATCAGCTGTAAGTTTTTGTTGTTGTTTTGTAAGCAGTATTAGTGCAAGTTGTGAAGCATACTGATTTCATTACACTTCCAAGCTATTATACCTACATACATACAACACTGCAACTAGCTTTATTAATCTCCTATATGTGGTTTACACTTTCAAAGTACTAACTGTAGTCCTATTTTGTAAAATTGAATGTTAAAGGGAATTTGAATCTGTTAGACATAGTCCTCAATGCAGTGTTGCTTAATTGCTTAAATTAATATCTAATTTTGGTCTCCAGTCATGTGCTTATGATTATAATAATATTAATGTGATTATGCACAAGGAATTATTAAAGTAAAACTTTTGTTGGTGTTTGCAGGTTCTAATGTTATAGCTTTTTCTATTTATTACTACCAATGAGCAATAGGATACTAAAAATTTAGTCAGTTTTATTTTGTTTTGTTTTTTATATTGTTGCTCTTTATAAAGATACTGTTACAAAGTGGTCAATAAAAATAATTGTTTATTCTGCTTATTTCTACATACATGATTAATAAGTTAACCCATTGACCGGCACAAGCGCCTATAGGTACTCAAGGATGACGTAATGTGGGAAAATTATTTTCCCCCTAAACGATAAACGCTAAAGCTTAGCTGCAGCGTCCAGAGCACGGCTAATGTGTTGTTCTTTTGCATGTATTTTTAGAATAGAAATAGCTACTACGCAACTAAGGTAGTCGGGCTAATAATAAACTTGACGTTGTTCGAAAAATGGCGAGAAATTTGTCTGCAACTGAGGCGGTGGATCTTGTCTCTGACGACTTTTTCGACGGCGAAAGTGAGAGGAAAGGGGTACAGGAGGTATATAAATAATAAGGGTTTAGCCCTATTTGCTCACAACATTCACTAACTGATAATTACATTGTCATCATGAATCAATGATCAATACAACTGAAGACGCAGGGAAAGGATCGTCAATTAATATGACTAGCTACACGCAATGATTATGAGTAAATGTAAGTAGTTCATGAAGGGGTTGTTTTCAATGTTCTCTATCTCCCCTTGAGTCTTTGATCCATCACACAGGGTGGTCAAAGGCTGGTTTCCTCCACAATAGTTGGTCTGGTGGCTTCCTCATTCGTATTGATCTCCGCAATGGCTTTGGGTTCACCTTTGGAGGAGACATTGGTGCCGGGTGTAGGGATAGCGATGGCTTTTGAAAGTTTTCTGAGTGTGGTGGGAAGACAGGAGTCAATGGTGCATCATCTGTATGTAGTCTGGTAGGAGTAGCATCATTTACATCCAATCGGGTGGGGGTAGCAGGAGGAGACGAATTCTCAGGAGAACCATTGGGAGTCACAAGAAGTGGAGTGTTGTCGTCACAGTCTGTAGGAGTGGCTGGGGTATGGGCACGCTTTTGGGTAGGAGGCAATGGCTGAGTAGAAGGATTGCCGCTGAGGGCTGAGTTTGGAGGGAGAGAGTTGATATCATCCAAAATAGATCTACGTTTTGGAACAAATTTGCGAAGGAATTTCCTATTCCTCAGTGTCTGCCTGCCTGACCCGTCAATCTTGATAAGGTACTGATGAAACTGGCACACCTCAATAACTACTCCAGTGCGATCTCATTTGAGAGGATGAGAGCCTGTTTGGTTTTGAATCCGCACATGATCACCAACTTGTAGAGGTGGTAGGGCCTTATGTGCTCGGTCCATTTCTCCTGATGGCCGTGGCGTAATGCTTCTTCTCGGAGCTGTAAGGATTCCTTCCATGTAGCATGAGGACAATACTTCCCTGGGAGAATGGGGATGAGGTCCTTCACTGGTCTACCAAACAAACACGTGGCTGGAGACATCTTTGTAGAAGGGTTAGGAGTGTTTCGATACTGAAAATTTGCTCGTTGAAAGGTGTCAATGTCAAGGGTGCCATCATTGCCAACATTACCAGCAATCAACCGTTTAATAGTCTTGACATTAATCTCTGCTCTGCAATTACTGTGAGGAAATGCGACAGAACTTAGGCGGTGATGTACTCCCCAATGGCGCAAAAATTCTCTAGTGATGTGTGAAATGAACTCAGGGCCACCATCTGATGAGAGCTCATCTGGGATACCATATGTCGCGAAGGTTAGTCTCAAAATCTTGGTCAGACCTGTGGCTCCATCTTTGGCCCTCTCTACGATGGGCCAATTAGAGTAACGGTCAACAATGACGAGATACATGTGATCTTGGTATTGGAAGTAGTCAGCGCAAATACACTGGAAGGGGTACACTGGCAAAGTGGGCGGTATAGGAGGTAATCTTGCCTGAGATGGGGCCATTTTCTGACAATGGAGACAATTTGATCTGGTAGAATGTATGTCATTGGTGATGCCAGGCCAAAAAATGGAGCCTTCTGCTTTCGCCATCATGGCAGAGGTGCCTTGATGGGCCGCATGGAGGGCTCTGAGGCATGCTGGTCTCTTAGTAAAGGCGGGATAACAATACGATCCTTGTAGATGATAACACCATCAATGCTGTAGAGGTGTTTGTGGAACTGATGATACTCCTGGATTGGCAATGGAAGCTGGTGTTTAAATTCTGGAAAACCTTGCTCAATGGTAGAGAGGAGGAGAAACATGTCCTCATCAGACGCAGTGGCAGTTTGAACCTGGTCCCAGTCGACAATATGGGTAGAGTGCAGGGCAGAGGCTAATAGTCCGCGAATCTGCTCGTCCATGCCCATGGTATGAGCTTCCTCATCAGCACACACACCAACCATGAGGATAGTGGGTATGGAAAGAGGTGAGACTGTGGGGTATGATTGTATGCTGTGTACATCATCACGGAGTACCATTTTGGCAGGTGGACTATCTCCGGTGGATGTCTGGAGAGAGTGTCAGGAACCTTGTTTTTGACACCTGGAATATGGACCATGCGGAAGCAATATGGCAATGTTTTCTCCTTTAGGTTCCTCAATCTAGTATTGCTGATGTTGTCAAGAGATCTGTCACCAAATATCTTGAGTAATGGTTGGTGATCAACTGCAATGACCAGGTTCTCACAGCCCAAGACGAAGTGTCTTGACTTCTCCAGAGCATCTGTGACAGCTAATACTTCTCCTTCTATTGGAGCATACCGAGATTCAGCAGGATATGTGAATCGACTGCCGACCAGGGTGACTTTCTAACCTTGTTTGCAGCAAAAGAGGTCGTGTGAGGGGCATAAGCAGTGCTTTTGGAAAAGCCAGTCCCCAATACCTTGTTTGGACCAGTCAGTAGCCAGGCAAGTGAGTTTCGTTTTGTCGAAGATTTTTACGCCATTGTGTATTTCGTCAATAATGGTGCTTTTGGATGTTTCAAATGCTCATTGAAGATTCTCATCCCAATGGAAAGTCATGTTGGGTTTCAGTAACTCTCGGAAAGGGAGCATTGTCGTTGCCATACTGAATGCTTAGGAAACTTGGTTCACTAGTCCAAACCAGGACCTTATATCTGTCAGGTTCTGTGGTGTTGGGAAGTCAGCAATGGCCTTGATGTACTTTTTGCATGGTTGTACTGAGTCACTTGTTATTTCAAAACCAGTAAATTCAACCTCATGCTGAGCAAAGCGAAATTTTTTGGGGGTTGAGAGTGATCCCATGTCTTCCACATGTGTCAAGCCAGTGTGCAGCCTGAAAGAAGCTGTCTTCGATTGTGTCTGACCACAATAAGGTGTCATCAATGCATTTGGTTTTTTTAGGGATTGAGGCTGTGATTTCATCATATCTTGGAGCTAACTGGAATAAGGTCTTTCATGGAAATACCAAGCTTGTTTATAGCTAACCTTGAGGCCAGCTAAACAACTCTGGCAGCCAGTGTCAGCTATGACACTTAGAGTTAACTGCACCAGTGGCGCCTTCATTGGGATCCCGAAGTGGTCGTAATCTTCCTGCAGGACATTTGCCTGTAGCATGATATGTGGTTGCGCCTTAGAATGTCGTTTCAACCACCTCTTGGTGACTTTGTCAAATATATGGTGATCCATACTGGCTCCTCCTGTCTTGTTAGAATAAGTGATTTGACAGAGAACATCAAATGTTGCATCTTCGTGTTCAACTCGCTTGGCAAGTTTAGTATCACCCTTGTTCTTGCATACACTCTGATCTTTATTACAAGAACTGCATGTGGTACCATAAGCAGGGCATTCTTTTCTCCGAACCCTTGTCGGTTTGTGTCGCCCGTGCCCCCTTGTTCCACAATAGGTGCAGGTTCCTGGATCCTTGGACGGCACTCTCTTCAGTTTCATATAAGAGTTTCCATCAGCCACTGCGTCAGTCGACTGGGGTACTAGTAGGCGGGATGCAGACCTCTTACCCGACTCTTTAGCCTCAACAGAGTCATGTCCTGGTTCTTGTCCCCCAGCAGATCCATTTGAATATCACTATCCTCCAGGCCTCTGCATAGTACGTCCTTGACCATGGCCTCTGTGTAGTCGACATTGGCTTCGCATCCCGATCATTTTTGTATGAACTTGCAAATGCTTGCCTGGCACATCACGGCCTTGCCTCATGTTCTGCAAGGTCACCCTTGAAACCATAGTATTTTCCTCTCTAATAGCTAGGGATTTCATAGCTGCAAATACCTGGTCCTCAGCCAATGTAGTCAAAGTGCCTCCAGCGTTCCTGGTGAGGTCTTTCCGAAACTGCTCCTCACAACATTTCAATAATTGAATTACTCTGTCTGTTCCTTCCAGCCTTGTTGCCTTTACGTAGTCAGCCCACCTGGACTTGAAATACAACCAGTCCTCAGTGGTACCTGCTGACGATATACTAGGTCGCTTTACTTTCTCAACCCTTGCGTTCAGTGTTGGCAGGCTAGGTCCTTGGTGAAAGGTAGCAACATGGGTTGTGATTAGTGCCACAGCCACCACAGGATCCACATCGGGTGTTTCGTACTCGCACGACTCTATCGGGCACTTGATCGGCATCGCTACCCAGTAGTGCGCTCTAATTGGGGCGGTCTGTTCGAAAAGTCGGTTCCTGTCGCCTCTCTACACTGATTCCAATGTGGCCAAGTTTGTACAGTCCCGGGAGTTGTATTGATCATCAATGATAAGGGTTTAGCCCTATTTGCTCACGACATTCACTAACTGATAATTACAGTCATCATGAATCAATGATCAATACAACTGAACACGCAGGGAAAGGATCGTCAATTAATATGACTAGCTACACGCAATGTTTATGAGTAAATGTAAGTAGTTCATGAAGGGGTTGTTTTCAATGTTCTCTAGTATATAGCTACCGTGGAGGTACTACTGTCAAGGATAGAGAGTTGGACTTGCTCGCTAAAGCTGTTATTTTGTTGCAGGTTGAAGAAACTACAAGTTTTCAACTTGAAGGCTACTATAGTACTGTAGGTAGAAGAGATACTAGCAGTTATGTCGAAGAGGAATAAAAGCTTGTATTCCAGGTAAGACAAACAGCTATTTACACTGTATATTAAAAAAAAAAAGAAGTAAGAAATAGTTTTCCTGGGAACATGGCAACAAGTTTTATTGTGCCTAATAACTTTCCCGGGAATATGGCGCTAATTTGGTCACAGTTGTAAACTTTACTTTTACTACCTCCCTGCAATGAGTAATTATTTGACTGAGCTACCTTTGCTCTCTGAATTACTTTGAATTTCATTCATTCAAAGGATGATGTCTTTACTTATGCAAGGTCAGAATACTATTGAGATGACGGTAATAATTATTATGTTGAAAGCAAGAAAGGTTGACAAAGTAATGAATGAATGAGCAATGAGGAGTAAGAAAATAGCTAGAGGATTAGTATGAAGAATAAATATTTGTTAATCCATACTTCAGTATCATACTTACAGACAATTTCTAGCAGCCAAGTCTCTATGCACTATCTTGTTGGCTGATAAATATGCCATTCCAATGGCAATTTGATGACACATTTTTAAGAGTAATTTTCTGACACGCAACATCTGTTAAAAAAAAAGGATAACTGAAACAGTAATGCAATTATACACCATCATAATATTAATTTAGCTAACCGAACATTGACAATATAAACATATATGAGTATTACATATATGCATTGCTCCTACTACTATTTTTAACAAACATTTATTTGGTCTATATTATGACTTCATTTCTACTCTGGTGATGTAAATGTTGACTTTCCTATTCCACAAAAATAAAAAATAAAAATTGATTGTGGGGATAAAGCAAGCATTTTAATGTTATCGGATGTTCACTTTGTGGATATGATCTAGTCCAGTACTATTAATATTTTTTGTCACAAGTAATTTTTCAGGTTTATCCAGAAAAAGTAAAAAATTTGCTGTTCAAACCATTGGATGGCCATGCATAACACAATTGTGATAATAACTTGCTTAATGACTGAAGAACTTAAGCCAATAGAAGTTATTTCATAGACTACAGAAGTAGTGAGTTGTCCAAGAAATATACTGCATTTTTGTCAGACTAATGAAATTAATCAGTGTTCATCAATTATAGACTTTCAAATATTTATATCTATGTTATAAGAACATCCCTCTAGCTTCACGGGCCTACCATAGATAAAAAAAAGCGTTCTTTGTAGTTGGTTGTTCATTACAGTCTGGTCTCCATTCATGTTTGTGTAGAATGATAACATCGGAATCTACATCTGATTCGTCTGTCATGTACTCTTTGTGAGTTTTTCGAAATGAAGTTTTTCTTCAGGCAAGACTACACTTTTACGTCGAAGAAAAGCCTTCAATATACAAACATGTGTAACATTATTACATTTTGTACAAGTGTACACTAACGCTTTGTTGGCGCTGATTATATTTTGATATTTTTATTCTTTTAGCTGAACCCGAATCACCTTCTTTCACTGTTCTTCGTAAATATTCATATTTACGTTTTACTGCCACTAAAATAGACAATTATAATTATAATAAAAGTGTATTATTTTGCCAATTTTTTTTACATTTTATCATGTCCAAAGAATATTCGTTATCTGGGTCACACTGAATTTCTTCAATGCCTGCAGTCACTTCCTTATTGTGTTGAGATGTTGAGCTGGAGGCAGGAAACAAAATATTTAAAAAATAAAATAAAGTTACAGTAGCTATAGCTACCTTTCTTCAGGATTGAACTGCTTTTCTAAGCTGTCATGAAGATTTGAAACCTTTTTCTAGAATAACAAGAATACTTAATGTATATCGGTGGGTTCACTTCTTGCATAATAGTTGTCATACCGAGAACTCTCGAGAAAACACTTTTGTAGTGACATTCTTCTTCCTCTCCTTTTCTTCTTGCATTACTTTTAGTTCAAGCTTAAGTTCAGCTATATCTTTCTGAATAATTACATCACATTAGTAGCTAATTCCTGTGAACTTACTTCTTATGATTGCTATTATTATAACTTACTTCCTGTTTGTCTTGAGACTTTAAAATCTGCTTAATATCTGCAGTCTGTTTTAAACATATGTCTAGAAGCACTTCAACATTATCCTAGAATAAATTCCAATGCACATTACAACACATCTATCTTAATTCAACAAATTTACATCACTTCTGGCCACTTCAGAGATGTTACATTAATTCATCTTTTCCTTAAAAATATATTACAACAATAATAGTTAATATATATGGTAATTATGCATTATATAGGGTCACTCACACCTTGTAGAGCATGGTGGGGTATCACATTCAGAAAACTCCTCACTTACTGCTCTGCTAGAGTCAAATGTATAGACTTCACTTCTTTCTTGAGTGGGACTATTACTTTTTAATAACAAGGACTATCATTATCAATTCTAAAAATACCTACCTAATAATAGGAGTTTGTGGTGTCAAAAACTCCTAAGTGAAAAAATACAAAAGCAATTACTTTAGTCAACTTTTAAATAAATCAGTACTTACATGTGAGTATATATCTCCACGATTTATACTTTTTCTGAGGAATAAATAATATGTGACCGTCTACAGGAAAACCGGGCACAACGCGGCGTGCGTAATATCGAGAAAAGATCGATCGATTTCTTAAAAATGTATTGTTTCAAGCCGACGGAAGGGAACGGTTAGGTCCATTATAGCGGGAACGACTTAAGCTACTACGATAAAACTTGGAGAGCTCAATATCTGGACGCCGACAACTCCGTTAGTGCAAAAAAAAATTTTTCGAAGGGTGCCGCGTTGTGCCTGGTTTTCCTATAGACGGTCACATATATTTCTTTAAATTCTTAGCTGATGTGGTTGACTGTTTTGTTTTTTTGTCAAACAAATATAAAGTAATGTATTTTCACCAACTGTCTTTGAAACTTTAGTCAGTCATATATGTAACAACATCAACAAAATAATACCTGCTGTATTGGTCTTGCAGGACAGTAGGTGACATAGGTGCCCTGACAGTACCAGTGAATGTCCTTGAATGCCATAAAAACAATCAAACCTGCTGTTTGGAGTCTCCATTTATTTTTTTGGAGAAAAATATTTTCCGCCCAAAAAAAAATACAGCTACAATCAAATGCTTCCTGTTTTATGTATCAAAAAGTATGCACTAATCTGTTACTATGGCAATTAACAATTCACAATAAGTTTTTTGTACAAGTATCCTTTTTATTGTATCAAAATGATTGCAAGTAAAAGAAAGAGGGTGTTTTGTCCACATTGTGAAGAATATATTATATGCAAGAGTAGCTACTATCAGCATAAACAGCTATACTATTGTGAGACTACTGAGCAATGGAAGACAGAAGAAATAAGTAAGGATTTTAAATTTTCACCTGGTGATCCAAGTAATATAAGCTGTGAATAATTCAACCTGCTATAATACAGTCATATAGTTTAGTCCTATTCATTCATTTAGGTACAATATGCATTAAATCAGGATGAAACAACAGACAATCTTGACACCTATTGCCACATAAGCCACAATGATTCAGATGAACCTTTATCAGATGAGGATATTCATAGTGAACCTGGTGATGATCAAAACAGATTATGATGAAGATAATATCCATAGTGAACCAGAAGAGATTAATAATCCAGACAGACAATGTGATGAGGTGAATTGTAAGGGTATAATTACACAATTTATGCATTCCTTTTCCTTTCATAGTGTGTGTCCTATAAGTAATCTTCTTTTTTTTATATGTATAATCTCACATACAAACATTCATTATATTTAATATAATTATTAACTTTTAGGATTTTTTAATCGACTCAGAGGAAGAAATGGAAGAGAATGACATAAGCAAAGCAGTGGAAATTAATTCAAGCCATGTTAAGGTCATTCACCTACTCTTGCTGTTTCTTTTCATGTGACAGTCTCTTTATCGAATTTCTAATGCTGCTTTCACATAATTGCTAACTGTTTTCAAAAGTTTTTTTTCTTTAATGAGTGTTTATCTCGGACTATCAACTCAACATCAACTTAGTGAAGCCATGCCAAGCACACTTTATAGAGCTAAGAAATTCTTGAGTCACTCTGAAGATAATTTTAAAACCTATGTAGTTTGTCCCAGCTGTCATAAATTGTGTACTTTCAGTGAGTGCTGTAAATATGAAAATAGGAAAAAAGTATCTAAGACTTGCATCTTTGTAGTCATAGTCAAGTTAGAATGAGAAAACCATGCAGTGAAATTCTTTTGAATCAGGCTAAAACTTCTTCTGGTACATTCCACTTAGTTACATTGAAAGTGTACTACTACAAAAGTGTAGTAGTAAGTTTGGAACAACTACTTAGCAAACCTAACACGTTATGTGAGAAATGGAAAATTACGGAAAGAGATCATGTATTTACTGATATATATGATGGAAGGGTATGGAAGTCTTTTTTGTAAGACATGAATGGGCTGCCATTTCTAGCTGCACCTAACAACTATCTAATGATCTTAAACTGTGAGTGGTTTCAGCCATTCAAGCATACACAGTTTTTCATTGGTATTTTATATTTAGTTGTTGGAAACTTGCCCAGAGAGTTGCGCTACAAACGTGAAAATATTTTGATTGTGGGTATAATGCCTGGACCCAATGAACCAAGCAAAATAAAAACACATATCTGGAGCCATTAGTAATAGAAATGGAGAAATTATGGAATGGAACTTCTATTACAGTAAATAGCAAGACTATAGTTAATCAGAGCAACTATTTCTTGCCTAGCATGTGACATTCCTGCTGCAAGTAAAGTAGGTGGCTTTGTTGGTCATCGAGGTTTTCGTGGCTGCAATATTTGCTTGAAATCCTTTCCCACCCAGCAATTTGGGGATAATCCTGACTATTCTGGATTCAAAAAATCAGAATGGGAGCCAAGATCACATGCATTACATGTATAGTTTGGCAGAAAACACAAAACTGCAAAAACAGAGGTTCAGCGCAAAGCCATAGAACATAAATATGGAGCCCGCTATTCCCTTATTTACGAATTACATGTATGGTTTGGCAGAAAACACAAAACTGCAAAAACATAGGTTCAGCGCAAAGCCATAGAACATGAATATGGAGCCCACTATTCCCTTATTACGAATTACCATAATATTATAATGCTATTTCTTTTTGTATTGTGGATCCTATGCATTGCTTGTTTTCAGGCATTTCTAAGACTTTTTTGAAAGTATGGATTTCACACGACTTAATATCTGACCAACAGTTTTCTCTAATACAGTCCAGAGTCAACCTAATGAAGCGCCCACCAGATATTGGACGCATTCCATGTAAAATAATTTCAAAATTTGCTGGACTTAAAGCTGATCAATGGAAAAGTTGGACATTGTATTTTTCATTGTTCTGTTTAAAAGATATTTTGCCTCAAAATCATTTTAAGTGTTGGAAAACTTTTGTA
>WLWI01000817.1_pt1 | contig 27374 bp, 22 predicted proteins | sample 6701501 | NCBI WGS metagenome assembly WLWI01 (sample SAMN12718690, study PRJNA515312) | sponge metagenome | isolation source: marine sponge | host: Mycale hentscheli | place: New Zealand: South Island, Marlborough, Capsize Point | collected 2014-11-01 | reverse complement strand
TTCTTCAACCACCGTGGGAAAGCCGATAATGGCAGGCATGGCATCCAATCCGAGACAGGGGGTGGGGAATGACTACATTTTGCACCAATTAATGCATACTAACCGCGTTTTGCAAAAGTCCAGTTTAGATATAAAAAGGCACTCACCTCGAGAAAGTATTTGGGGTGGGTGCCTTTTTGTAGTTGAATGCAGTACTGATCCTCGGCAATATTCCCGCTCGAATTTTCGACCGATGGCGGGTCCATTCCAGCCTGTTCAAAGCGGTTAAAATGGGTTAAATTATTCGCTTAGATTTATTCTGCTGAACCTATTAGACGTACATCATAAGTGATTGATTTTTGGAAATTTGCAAGATGCAGTGGGGACGGATTGAGGGGCAGTGCCTGCGGGCGGCGGCTTCGAGCCTCCGCTTTGGCACCAGAATTTCTATCCTATAGCACTTGTGTCTAATTTGGAAAAGGGCGCAAGTGCTTTTTGTATCCATAAAGAGAGAGCATAACGAGTCCTTTTGCGCTTAAAGAAATAAATCATCTTGATCGAATTATCCCAAGGATTGCAAATGCGTATCGCCTATCTAGTTATCGCTTTTTTTACCGGCTCCTTATCGACAACGGTGGAAGCCGATTCCCACCCCCCATTTGCCGACTGGTTGGCCCAATTGCGCCAGGAAGCTCTCGACCAAGGCATCAGCGCCGCCACCTTGGATGCGGCGTTTAAGGATTTGCAACCTGTGCAGCGGGTATTGGAACTGGACCGCAATCAGCCCGAATTCAAATCGACATTGGATGATTATTTGCGGCGTGTGGTATCGGCTGGGCGAGTGGAGAAAGGGCGACGCCTGTGGGCGGAGAACCGTGCCCAATTGCAGGAGATTGGCCAGCGCTATGGCGTCCAGCCTCGCTTTCTTGTCGCCCTGTGGGGGATCGAGAGCAGCTACGGCAGCTATATGGGCAAAATGCCGGTGGTGTCTTCGCTGGCGACACTGGCCCACGATCCGCGCCGGGCGAAATTTTTTCGCGCCGAATTACTGGCGGCCCTGCACATCCTCGACGAAGGGCATACCAGCCTGGATAAAATGGTGGGCTCCTGGGCCGGGGCTATCGGGCAAGTTCAGTTTTTGCCGACGTTGTTTCGGCGCTATGCCGTCGATTACGACGGTGATGGGCGCCGCGATATCTGGGGCACGCGCGTCGACGCTTGGGCCTCGGCGGCGGCGTTTCTGGTCGATTCGGGTTGGAGCGACGAGCAGACCTGGGGGCGTCGGGTGCAGCTACCCGAAGGCTTCGACAAGGATTTAATTGGGCTGAAAGTGCGGCGCGATTTGTCGCAGTGGCAGGAATTGGGCGTGCGCCGGGCAGACGGCAGGGATCTGCCCAAGCGGTCGCTGGAAGCCTCGCTGGTCGAGCCCCGCAATGGGGGCGGGCAGGTATTTATGGTATACGGGAATTACCGGGTATTGCTCAAGTGGAACCGCTCAAACGCTTTTGCCATTGCCGTGGGGCAACTGGCCGGCCGGTTGGCGGAGTAGATCAGTCCAGCAGGATGGCCTCGTCTATAAGCATGACGGGAATGCCGTCCTCAATGGGGTAGAGGAGGGCGCCGTCGGCGCGCACTAGGCCGCCGTCAATCTTTTTTTCCACGGCCTGGCCGCTCTTTTTCTGGGCGGTCCCCTGTTCGATGCGGATGTTGACCTGGCTCAGCAGGTCGGCATCCGCCAGGCGAACGGGCTCTTTGGTCTCGGGGCAGACCAGAATCTCCAATAATTCGTCATCGATCATGGGTGCTCAAGTCTGGCTAAAGGGTGTCGGCGCATTGCCTGATTTTGGCTATGGCGGTGGCGATATCGGCGGTGTCCGAGGTCGTGCCCAAGAGCATGTTCTGGGTCAACCAGACGGCTTCTTCGTCGCAGATGCGCTCGGTGTGGGGGCAGTGGATGGGGACGCGGGCCGGTTGGTCGCGGAAATAACGTTGGAAGGCGGCCTCTTTATACAGCGGCCGGTAACCCGAACTGCAGGGAATGCCTTCGGCTTGCAGGGCTTCGATAAAGCGTGCTCGCGGCAGTCCTTTGAACTGGTCGGCGGCGTAGCGGATGATATAGAGATGATAGGCGTGGGTGGTGACTCGAGGATCGGCTGGCGGCGGCGAAACGCCGTCTATATCGTCCAATAGAGCGTCTAATTGATGAGCGTTTTGCGTCCGTCGGGCCGTCTGTTCCTCGAGATTTTCCAGCTGGCGCAAAAGCAGGGCCGCCTGGAATTCGCTCAGGCGGTAATTGCTGCCGATCACCTCGTGCTCATACCAAGCCCCTTCGCGCGAACGGCCGCAATTGTGCACCGACCAGGCCAATTCGGCCAAGGCCCGGTCGTCGCTGACGACAAAACCGCCCTCGCCGGCGTTGAGGTTTTTGCTGGCCTGGAAGCTGAAGGTGCCCAGATCGCCTATGGCCCCCACTCGGCGGCCGTTCCAGGCGGCGGCATGGGCCTGGGCCGCGTCTTCGATAAGGCGAATACCACGCTTGCGGGTTAAAGGCACCAGGGCGTCGAGATCGGCCGGACGACCGGCTATATGCACGGCTATGACCGCCCGGGTACGGTCGGTCATAGCCGCTTCGACGGCGGCTGGATCAATATTGTAGGAAGAGGGGTCTACATCGACGAAGACGGGCACCCCACCAGTCATTGCCACGGCCGAAGCGGTGGCGATAAAGGTATAGGAGGGGATAATGACTTCGTCGCCGGGCTGGACACCCGCCGCTGTCAGGGCGACTTGCAGGGCTGTGGTACCGCTGCTGAGGGCGACGCCGAACTGAGCCTGCTGAAAGGCGGCGAAGGCTTGTTCGAATTCGACTACGCGGTCACCGAGAAACCACTGGCCACTGTGCAAGGCGGTGGCCAAGGCCTTTTCATCGTCTGCGTTGAAAACGGGCCAGGCGGGAAAGGGCGTCTGCCGGACGGGCGCGCCTCCATTGAGGCTTAAAGAGACCATTGATAGGAAAGCCGCTAGGGGAAACCTACCGCCGACCTAGGCGTTTATACCTTGTTTGGCGAGAACTTGCCTGAGCCCTTTTTTATTTATAGTCCGCAGAGTGCGGGCCGACACTTTGAGTGTCACCGTGCGGTTTTCTTCGGGAATGAAGAAGCGTTTTTTGATCAAATTGGGCAGCTGGGCACGTTTGGTCTTGCGATGCGAGTGGCTTACGTTGTTGCCGACCAACCGTTTTTTACCGGAAACCTGGCATGTTCTGGACATAAATTTAATCTCCTGGTCTGAAGGCCAGAAAAAATAGCGGAGACCGCGCAATAAGTCAAGGCCCTAATGGCTTGACAAATATAGGTATTGCTTTAAGCTTAAATCATGTTTGACCTGCCCTAGTTGGGGAGTATCCGTTGCGGAATCAAATTGGATCAAAGGCCACAGCAGGCTAATGCCGTTTGGGTTGAATGCGGGGCTTAGACGAGGAATGGTCTATATTTAGTACAATGGATAAACCTGCCTTTAGTAGTGCACTTGTGGTCCTGTTCCTATCCCTTGCTGGAACTCTCAGTGCCCAGGTGCGGATTGTCGAGACGGGCGCCGCCCATCTGAGAATAGTTTTCGAACCGGAAACGCTCGATTTGCGTCTGAGCGGAGGGAACAGTTGGTTGGTTGGGATCCCCGCTGAGGGGGATGTGAACTTAAGCCTGGTCGAGGTAGAGGAAGTCCGTCGGTTGTCCTGGGCAGAGGTGGAAGCAGAAGTCGAGGGGATCCGCACCGATGGGCCAGCCGTCTTGGGTGAAGTTGGCTTTATTCGCAACCAGCGGGTCGTTGAATTGAGCTTCCCCCTCCGCCGTGAAACCAACGGCACCCTGATTCAATACGGCAAAGTAGTCGTCGATGTGTATTTCAGCCGGGCCGTCGATTATGGCCAACCTCCTTCAGATCCCTGGGGCGAGCGTTATTTACAGCATGCCCTGCTCAACTACCAGCAAGCCCGCACCTGGCGCCGTCCGCTTTTGCGCGGGGCGGCCAAAACGCAAACCGACCTGACCGACCCTACGTTAATCCGGGTATTTTTGCGCGCCGAAGGGATGTATCGAATCCGCGGTAGCGATTTGGCGGAATTGGGCGTGGACCTGGACCAAGTGCGTCCGGAGGATATCCGCTTGTACTATGGTGGCGGGCGGATACTGTCCCCTAAAGAAAGACCTGAGCCCACCTGGGCCGATCGTCAGGAGATGGCCCTTATCGTCGAAGACGGCGGCGATGGACGGTTGGACCCCGACGATGCGGTTTTGTTTTATGGAGAAGCCGCAGAACGGTGGGTTTACAACGAGGGCCGCAGCGCCTACGAATACATTAAAAATCCCTATACCCTGGACAATGTATACTGGTTGGGTCTGGGGGGTGGGCAGGGTGGCCAGCGCGTCCGGGAATTAGATGGCAGATCGCGACAATCCGGCCTGGCTTCTACCGCCAGCTATCGGGTGCGGGTCCATGAGGAAGCCGAAGAATTTACGGTGCGGCAGAGTTTCGGTATTAAATCGGGGTACGATTGGTATTGGGAAGATTTTCAGGGTAGTGCGCGCAATTATTCCGTCGTCGTCCAGGACGCGCTGGATGAGCCCGTAGATATCCGGCTGGGTTTTTTCGGCCAGACCGACAATCTCCACAGTTTTGTCGTCAAGTGGAACGACCAGGAAGTAGACGAGATTTCTTTTGAAGGCAATCAGGCCAATGCCCTGTCGGTGCGTTCGCCTCAAGGGGCGCAGGAAGGTTTGAATCTGTTGGGGTTGGTCCACCAGACTACCCAGCTAACTCGTTTCGATTGGTATGAACTGGAATACAGTCGGGCCCTGGTGGCGCAGCGGGACGAACTGGTTTTCGACGCCTCCGCGCAGGATGGCTGGGTCCAGTACGAACTGGCCGGATTTGCAGAAAATCCCCGTGTTTTTCGCATTGCTGAGGACCGGTTAGACGAAGTGGGAAGGTGGGATTTTGTCGCCGATGGCGGCCGACTGGTCTTTCAAGATAGTGTTGGGGCGGTGCCGCCTCGCTACCTGGCCCTGGGGCCGAGTCGATGGAAAAAACCGCTGCGCCTGGAATTGGATAATCCCTCGCAATTGCGGAGCCAAGATCGCGGCGCCGATTATCTGGTGATCAGCCACGCTGATTTTATCGATTCGGCCCAGCGCCTGAGTCAGTGGCGGGCCCAGGACGACCGCTTTGGGCCGCCCCTGGTGAGCCAGGTAGTGGACGTACAGGATATCTACGACGAATACTCGGGGGGAGTATTGGATCCTACGGCTATTCGCAATTTTTTGCAGGAGGCTTTTCTGCAATGGGATCCAGCACCTTTTTTCGTCGTTTTATTGGGCGATGGGGTTTACGATTACAAGAATAATTCGGGGCTGGGTGGGCGGACGTTCATTCCCGCCTATCAGGACGGTGAAAGCACCTATGATGAGTGGTTTGTGCGGATCCTCGACGACGACCGCTTCCCCGATATGGCGATCGGTCGCCTCAGCGTCGAGACCCCGGACGAGGCGGCCCTGGTGGTGGATAAGCTGATCGATTACGAACAGGCTCCCGAAGTCGGGGCTTGGCAGAGCCGCGTCCTGTTGGTGGCCGATGATATTGCCAATCCGCAGAAGCCGCTCGAACAGGAAGCTTTTTTCCTCCTCGATGCCGAAAAACTGGATTTATTCGGCATGCTGCCCAGGACGTTGGACCTGATCAAGCATTATATTGGACGCTTCCCTCTCGAGGGGCAGACCAAGCCGAGGGCGCGGGATGAATTCCTGCGGTTGTTCAACGAAGGAGCCTTATTGCTCACCTACGTGGGACACGGCAACCCCGATGTGCTGGCTCACGAGCAGATGTTTGTGGTATCGCGCGATCTCGATTTAGTCGACAACGGCAGAAGGTTGCCGTTTATGTATACGGCGGCGAGCCAGGTGGGTGTATTCGACGATCCGGTGCGTATTTCCATGCCCGAAGCCCTGCTGCGTCTCCCCAACGGCGGGGTAGTGGGGATGATCGCGGCGACGCGGGTGGGTTTCCACAACAGCAATATGACGCTGGCTTTCCTGTTCCATCGCCTCATGTTCAATTCGGGCCGTCAGCACGTGCCCGTGGGGCTGGCTTTGCTGGAAGCCAAACAGCGGGCCCAGGGGACGGCTTTTGATCGGACCAATATGCAGCGCTATTCGCTTTTTGGTGATCCGGCCATGCGCTTGGCACAGCCGCGCTTCAATATAGAGATTGCCGTCGCCGACACCTTGCGCGCATTGGGCGAAGTCACCCTACAGGGACAGGTGTTAGACGGGAATGGCGAAAAGGTCGACGATTTTTCCGGACAAGTGCGGCTGCAGGCGTTCGATTCGGCGATCAATAGCAAAATAGATGGTTTGATCTACGAGCAAGTGGGGGTGCCTCTTTTTCGAGGTCTCTATCCGGTGGAAAATGGCCGGTTCGAAGCGGTCTTCAGAGTGCCCAAGGATATAACCTATCAGGGGATTAAAGGGCGGATAAGCGCTTACGCCTGGGAAGCAGGCAAACCGGCAGCCTTTGGGGCGGCTGAAGGCTTGGTATTATCAGGGACGGCCACCGGGGTAGCCGAGGATGTGCAAGGACCGGAAATTACTATTGCTTTTCGCGGCCAAAGCGTTTTTGAGGAAGGCGATTTTATTCCCCCTCGGGCGGTTCTACAGGCCCGGATCAACGACGACAGCGGCATCAATGTCACGGGTGAAACGGGGCACGAAATTGAATTGGAAATCGATGGAACTATCTTTAAAGTAACCCCTTTCTTTATTAATAATACGGGTGACTACCGCCAAGGGAGTATAGAATTCAGTTTGCCCACCCTGGAACCGGGGTCGCATATGATTCGTCTGAAAGCCTGGGATTCCTTCAATAATTCCAGCCGCGTCAGCGTCCAGGTCCAGGTTCGGAAAGGTGCTGAATCGCTGTTGGCCGATGTCCTGTTTCATCCCAATCCCATGTTAGAAGAAGGTCATTTTACCTATACTTTACCCGCCGGGGCCGAAAGTGTGGACATCCAGGTATTTTCGCTGGCGGGGCGTCTGGTCGATGAATTGTCTGGTACTACTTTATCCGGCTACAATCAGGTGGCCTGGAATCCGGCGCAAAAATTAGCCAATGGAATTTATCTCTACCGCATTACGGCTACCTTGTCCGGAGCTGAAACGGCGGACAAGACCGCGGCTATACAGGTGATGAAGTGATGCTGCTCAGAGGAGGAAGAGCCTATACTGGTATGTAACAGGGTAGTATGGGAGGGGTAGAAAGGGTATGAGTTCATCTTCCTTAGTCGTGAGAGGGATATCCATGAAGAAATTATGTATTCTGATGCTGGGGGCCGGCTGTCTTATGGGCGGTCCCCCTTCTGCGGAGGCGACGCCCGAGAGTCGTGCGGCGGTGCTGTTTCTGCTGATCGAACCGGGGGCCCGAGCCATTGGCATGGGCGAATCCTATGTGGCCATCGCCGACGATGCCACCGCCTCCTACTTCAACCCGGCGGCTCTGGCCGGTCAACAGCGGCGCCAATTCAACTTCACCCACTCCAAATGGCTGCCGGGTCTGGCCGACGATCTGTCGTATGAGTTTTTGGCCTATGCTACCCCGGTGGAAGGCTGGGGCAATCTGGGCTTCAATATCGCCCTGCTGAATCTGGGCGAACAGATCCGCACCGATGAGCGGGGCACCAACCAGGGGACCTTCCGCTCCTACGATGTGGCTCTGTCGGGGGCCTACGGGGCCCAGGTCAGCGACAAGCTGAAAGCTGGGATCGGGCTCAAATTCATCCGTTCGAATCTGGCCGACCAAGGGGCCGGTATTGAGCGGGGCAAAGGGGTAGGCAATTCCTTTGCCGCCGATGTGGGCTTGCTGTGGCATCCCACCCCGTTGTTTACCATGGGTGCGGCGCTGCGCAATATGGGTCCGCGGATTACCTATATCGACGCCAGTCAGGCCGATCCGTTGCCGCAGCATATTGTGGTGGGGGCCGCGTATCAGGTATTGGATTCGGAATACAACGATGTGTTGGTATCGCTGGATATCTACAAGCCGCTGATTGCGGATGGCTCGTTTGCCTCGAATCTGGTCAAGGCCTGGAATGATGAGGCGATGAGCGACGAGTTCAAGGAGATGGATCTGCACGTGGGGGTGGAGTATAAGTATGGCTTGTCGGCCAACGCGGATGAGGCGTTTTTCGCCGGTCGGGCGGGGTATTCGTTGGACAGCGACGGGGAGTTGAAGACGCCGACGTTTGGGGTCGGGCTGAAATACAATCTGTTTCAGATTGATATCGCCTATATCACTGGCGAGGACACCCCCATGCAGGACAATACCAGATTCTCACTAAACCTCAGCTTTTGAGTCGATCCTATAATTGCCGGCAAAGGTGCAGGCTGGCTGGGTGTAGGACTGTCAATTCTTTGTCTAGTGTAAATTCTAATTTTATGTATTCCCTCGACTTTCTTTGCGTCCCTGGTTGGGGCTGGCTGCTCGGTTTTGTCCCCGTCTTTGGGGGAAGGGGGCCAAGTCCGCTGTGAGTTTGGTGCAAAGGAGATGGCGGCCAATGGCCGTTTGGGGATTGGCGCTGGCGCTGGTTTGGGTTGCTATAGCCCAAGCACAGCAAGAGTGGCGCGTTTTAGCCCTCCGGGTCGATTTTCCCCTTGAAGAGCCCGACGAGTTATCGACTACCGGTCGGGGGCGTTTTGACCTGCGCAGCTTTGAACAGGCCCGGGACGACTATCTGGCTCCCTATGATACCCCTCCCCACGACAGAGTCTATTTCGAACGGCATCTACAGGCCTTGGGGCGTTATTACGAGACCGTCTCCGAGGACCGGGTCAAGATCGACTACGAGGTTTTTCCGCGTTCTCTCAATCTTGCCTATACGGTATCGGGCTCGGCGCTCAGCTATGGCAATGGCCGCACCGAAGAAGAAATTGGCGCGCTGTGGGCCAATTTCTTCAGCGAAGCGGTGCACTTGGCCGACGCCGATCCGGATGGTCCTGATTTTAGCCAATTTAACAGTTTTCTGGTGATCCATGCCGGCGTCGGGCACGAAACGGGCCAATTAAACGATATCCGTTCGGTATACCTGGGCCCCGAAGATTTAGCCCCTTATTTGGAGTCACCGTTGCAGGTGGCCAACGGCCAGGTGGAAATCAGCGATGGTTGGATTTTGCCCGAAGCTGTCAGTACGCAAGGGCAAGGCGGGCTCAATGGGCTGATGGCCAAATTTTTCGGTCATCAATTGGGGCTGCCGGGTCTGTCCAATTTCGCCGATGGCTTGCCGGCGGTGGGTGGCTGGAGTCTGATGGATGTGGGAGCCAATGCGCTGGGCAGTGTCGTGGCGGGTGATAGTCTGCATTTGGTGGTGGGCTTTGTCCCGCCCCATCCCATGGCCTGGGCCAAGGCGCAATTAGGGTGGGTTGATCCACTGGTCGTACGGCGCGATACCACGGTGGCCCTAATCGCCAGCGACCGTCAAGCCGATTTGCCCAAAGCGGTGCGCCTGCCCATAGGGGAAGGGGAGTATTTTCTGCTGGAAAATCGCCAGCAGCGGGGGCAGCGCGGGTTGCCGGCCGGTGTGGAAAGCCAATTCCCGGCAGATGAACTGGTCTGGATCGATGTCGACGAAATTGAATTTTCCCGCTCTGACAGCGCCGGCGTCTGGTTGGGGGTGGAAGAATACGATGCTTTTATACCCGGATCGGGGTTATTGATCTGGCATGTAGACGAGCAGGTCATCCCGGCGGGCAGCGCTTCGAGTGGGTTCAATAACGATCCCGTCCGCCAGGGAATCGCCCTGGAGGAAGCCGACGGCTATCGCGATATTGGCCAGCCCGTTTTCGACCGCCTCGACCAGATTGAAGGGGCCCCGGCCGATCCTTTTTCTGTGGGCCATAAGGCCGAATTCGGTCCCCGAACTATACCTTCCAGCGCCAGCAACGAGGGGCGCGATACGGGCATCCATCTCGAAATACTGTCGGCACCTGGAGATACGATGTGGGTCGGGATCCGCTTTGAGCGGACCAGGGCGGGGTGGCCACAGAGGGTCGCCGGTGGGCGTCGGCTGCGCGGTGCCGATGTAGATGGGGATGGAGCCGTCGATTTGCTGGTCGAAGGGGAGGAAGGCGTGCGTTGGGGCCGGGCCGAAGGAGGGCTGGAGGCCTGGTTTATAGCTGGAGAGCGCTTGTTGGCCAGTGCCGATATGGATGGAGACGGTCGCGCTGAAATAGCCACCAGTATGGGGGACCAGGTGCGGTCTTGGCAGGCCGGCGGCGAGGAGCCTCTGTGGAGCACAGCGGTGGGCAATGAGCCGGCGGCGGCGTTGTTTTCCAATGCCCTGGCGCGCTTTTTTGGCACTCCGCTGCTGGTATTGGGAGCCGAGCCAATGGTTTTGTTGGACGGTATTTCGGGCGCTCTATTGGAGAGCCGAGGCGGTATTGGAGCCAATGGGCTATTGGTCACCGAGCGGACGGGGGATGGCCGTTTGAGTCTGGTGGCGACTGGGAGAGATGGGGTGGAAGTGGTGGGCCAAGAGGATACGCAGATTTTGTGGCGCCACTCCGGGGACGCTTTTTTTTCGCCGGTTGGCGGCGACCTCGATAGCGACGGCCTGGATGAAGTGGTCGTCGCCGAAGCCGGTGGTGCCGTCCATATTCTGGGCGGATCAGGGGATCAGCAACGGATTGATCTGGGATGGCCTATCACCGCGCCTCCGGTTATAGGCGATCTGGAGGGTGATGGCTTTCTGGAAATTGTATTGCTTGGCCAGGACCAGGTGCACGTCCTGCGCAGCAATGGTCTGGGACAAAGTGGTTTTCCCGTCCGCTTGGCCGGCTACGAGGGATTGGGCCAACTACACCTGCCGCCGGTGCTGCTCGATGTGGATGCCGATGAGATGATGGAGATATTTCTGGGTACCAGCAAGGGCGTTTATGGGCTGGAGGAGAACGGCGAATTGCTCGCCGGCTGGCCGCTTGTCACGGCTTTGCCTGTTGACGATGGACCCTTGGGCGGCGACCTGGACGGAGACGGTATGCTGGAACTGGCCGCTCTAGCCGGCGAGGATGTCTATATATGGGAGCCGCAACAAATAGATAGTCGCTATAGCGGCCGGGCAGTGGGTTGGCCACAGGTAGGTTTTAGTGCTGCCGGCACGTTCGCCCATCCAGGTGGGGCTATAGAGCCGGAGCCACAGGCGGAACTGGATTTGCTCGATCCCGATCGGGTGTATTGCTATCCCAATCCGGTTTCTGGCGGGGCCCCGGTGCATGTGCGGTTCTTTCTCAACCGCCCGGCTCGTTTAGTCCTGGAGGTTTTTAACGCGGTTGGAGACCGAGTCGAGCGGTTGGAAATGGAACAAGGCGCGATCACCCCGGCCGAAAACGAGCTAGTCTGGTCCACTGAGCAATACGCCAGCGGGTTGTATATTGGACGCTTAGAAGCACGCCAGGACAATGGACGTACCCAGGTCGTCTTTGTGCGGATGGCGGTGAGTCAGTGACGGCAAAAGAGCACGGGTACCGCCACTGGCCGAACAACGGTTTTTTTAGTCCGGGGCGGTGGTTGTTGCTAACTTGGTTATTGGCGCTAGGCCCAGCCTACGGGCAGAACCATCCCGAATTGCGCTGGCGTCAATTAGAGACCGAACATTTTCGCGTGCTCTACCACCAGGGGCTGGAGCGGACTGCCCAAGTCGCCGCCGACATTGCCGAAAAGGCCTATGGGCCTGTCACTCAGCTCTATGGCTACCAACCGGCCGACAAAGTACGCATTGTCCTCAAGGATTACGACGATTATGCCAATGGGGCGGCCTATTACTACCAGGATACCATAGAGATCTGGACCAGCTCGCTCGACCACGATTTCGATTTGCGCGGCACGTCGGACTGGTTGCCCAATGTCATAACGCACGAGTTTACCCATATTGTCTCCCTGGGAGCCAGCCGCAAAGGCCCGCAGCGGATGCCGGCTCTATACTTACAGTACTTTGGCTACCAGCGCGAAGAAAACCGCACCGATATTCTCATTGGCTACCCCGATATTCTGGCTTCCTATCCCTTGATGACTACGGTAGTGCCGATGTGGTTTGCCGAAGGAGTCGCCCAGTACCAGACGGCCCAAGTACACCACGACCGGTGGGATTCGCATCGCGATATGGTCCTGCGCACCGCGGTGCTGGACAGCTCCTTGCTCGCTTTTGACGCGATGGGTGTATTCGCCAAAAAGGGACTGGGCAACGAATATGTCTACGATCACGGGTATGGCCTGGTGCGTTACATCGCCCAGACCTACGGCGATGACAAACTGGCGGCTATTTGCCGGGGGTTGTCCGCCTGGTCGAGTTTGAATATAGACGGAGTCTTTGAGCAGGTCCTGGGATTGGGCAGCCAGCAACTCTACGGGGATTGGTATCAATCCATGCTCGCCCATTATCAGGGGCAAGTGGGGGCCTTGGGGCCGCTGTTGGAAGGCGAAGTGGTGGCAAATCGGGGGTTTTCCAATATTCGCCCGGCCTTGTCTCCTGACGGCCGCTATCTGGCTTATCTATCGACCCGAAGCCGGCATTACGGGCCTCATTTATTGGTATTGCGCGAGTTGGCCAGCGGCGAAGAGGAAGTCCTCAGCGCCGGTATCGAATGGGTCAGCTGGGCCCCCGACAGCGGCCATTTGTTGTTGAGCCGCAAGGATCGGGCCGACAAATACGGCTCTCGTCAGGCCGATATTTACACATATGATATCGAGGGGGCCGAAGCGGGATGGATGCGTCGCGGTTTGCAGGTCGTACCGGCCGTTATCGGCTTGAGTGCGCCCGAATCGCCTCGACTCCAGCGACTCACCAGGGGCTTGCGGGCCCTGTATCCTACTTATTCGCCCGATGGCGCCTGGATCGCCTTTATCAAAAACGAACACAGCACCAATAATCTGGGTTTGTTCGAGGTGGCCAGTGGCGAAGTGCGCTATCTGACCGAATACGACGATGGCACACTGCTCTATACGCCGCAGTGGGCACCGGACGGACAATCACTGGTATTGTCGATGGCTCGCGGCGAGCAACGCGATATAGTCCGGGTGCCGATTGGGGCTGTCGGGGCGGCCGGATCCGACTTGGAAATTATCGTGGGGACCAAGGGCACGGACCGGGATCCAGTCTGGAGTCGCGATGGTCGAGATGTGGTCTTTGCCTCGGATAGGAGCGGCATTTTCAATCTGTATCGGTTGGAATTGGACAGCCGTCGCCTGTGGCAACTCACCAATGTGGTCGGTGGGGCTCTGAGTCCCTCTTTGGGGGCGGAGGGGCAGATTGTTTTTGCCGCCTACGACAGCAGTAGCTATCAACTGCGCCAGGTCGATAGGGCTGAGGGGAGAGCCGCTGGTTCGCTGGCGCGGTCTACTGATTCACTGACTTCCAGCGCCCCCAAAAACTGGCCGCTGGAAGTCAGTGGACTCCAGGGTAAGACGGGCCAGGAGTACGGCATCGATTTTCTCAAGACATCTATTCTGCCCCGGTTGGTCGTAGATGAGGGGCGCTTTAAAGGGGGGGTATACCTTAGTTCTTCGGATGTGCTCAACCGCCACTCCGTCTTCGCCGGTGGCGGCTTGGCCCCTACCAACGGCGACCGTGATTTATTCGCCATTTATGAGAACCGTCGCTGGCGTCCGACGCTATTCCTCGAATTTTTCCAGCAAAAACGCCATTCGGCCCGCCGCGACAGCTCAGAGGCCCGCGATCAAATAATAACCGGCATAGACTTCAATCTTAGCCAGGTCAATATCGGGGCGCGTGGGCGTGTGGGGCGGCGCGGCCAGTTGACCCTTTCGGGTACATATGAGCGCTACGATGCCAGTCTCAATTTCGATGCTTTCCTGCCCCGTCGGGACGGTGGCCTGGGATTGGAGCGGCAAAAGCAAAAGCCCATCGGTTATACCTATCTCAATGGTTTCAGCCTGGGAGCGACGTACCGCTACGACGGCACGGCGCGACGGCGAGACCGGATCATCAATCCGCGCGGTCGGCAGATTGTTGCCCATTACGACCGGGTATTCAATTTCTATATTGAAGGGTTCAATCCCAACGTCTCTTTTATCGATGAAGAATATATCGATTTATTCTACAATCAGTGGACCTTGGATTGGCGCGAATATCTCGGTTTGCCCAAAGGCGCCAGTCTGGGATTGCGGTTCTACGGTGGCTGGATCGATAGCGATAACGTAGACGACAAGGAATTGATTGGCGATTTTTTCGATTATCACCTGGGTGGCATCCAGTATATGCGCGGCTATACTTTTTACAGTATAGAAGGGCGCAAGGCGGCCATGGGCGGGGCGACGTTGCGTTTTCCCTTGTGGGGCGATGTCGGACGGCGTGCCGGGCATCTATACATCGATCAAATATACGGTGCATTCTACGGCGATATCGGCAAGGCCTGGGATAGTACTTGGGACGCCGATGAAAGCGTCTACGGAGAAGACGGTGTCCTGCAGACCGGGTTTGGCCGCAAGGGGCCTTTGCGCGATGTGGGTGGCCAGGTACGCTTTGATTTGATCTCCTATTACAGTGTGCCGACCCGTGTGCAGATGGATATAGCCTATGGCATTGACGAAGTGGCTGGCAAAAGCCCATGGAAATTCTACCTTACGGTCTTATTCGGGTATTTGTAGAACCCGGCAATGTGGGAGATCGCGGGAAAGAAGGAGAGCTCTCTTTTTTAGAGACCATTTATCAGGGGGCCTTGGAGCCGCCGGGAGTACGAGAATATGATGCGCAAAATAGGGGTCTTGCTGCTGTTGAGCGCAGGCGTCTTGGGAGCCGATGAACTGCCCAGTATTTTTGGCGAACGGGCCGGTGAACTGATCTTTGATCCGGCCGCCCAGATTGAGTTGGCCGAATTGGTCCAGGCGGTTGAAGAAGGCTCTGCCGCCGCCCCCGAACTTAAAGCGGGTGCCAAATCGCCAGGCAAGGCCTTCCTGTTGTCGGCCTTGGTGCCGGGCCTGGGCGAATACTACGGCGGTGCCAAGAAAAAAGCGGCGATATTTTTTGGTATTGAGGCGCTGGCCTGGGGGCTGTATCTGAATTGGAATGGCAAGGGCGATGATATCGAGGATGAATTTCGCCTAACCGCTGACGACGAATGGGCTGTGCAGGATTATCTGAACTGGCGCAATTCGACTATTTCGCGCAATTCCTCCATCACCCACGCCCTGCCCTGCAGCACGGAAGTAACGGAGGGACGCTTCGGCGAATGCGATAGCCGGGAGACGCAGCAATACTACGAATTGCTGGGAAAATACGATCAGTTCATCGCCGGTTGGAAAGATGCTGTCGACCGCGACGGTATCGGGGTGCAGCCGACCCAGATTGATTCGGCCGAAAATTTCTTTTCGGCCAATAGGATTGCCTACGAACAGCGCCGCGACGACAGCAATAAAAAACTCAAGCGGGCCAGTACTATGGCTGGATTAATCCTTGTTAACCACGTTATCAGCGCCATTGACGCGGCCCGCATGACACGGGTTAAGGCCGAGGATCGGGCGCGTTTGGCAAAGCGGACCCGGTTTCTCTTTGCCCTCCAGTCCCGCGAGGGTGAACAGATACCTATGCTGATGGCCTACAAGCCGTTCTACTGATCCTATGCGCAGATTTTTGTTGCTTTTCCTGGGCCTGTTGTTCCTGGCCAATCCGCAACCGAGTCTCGGGCAAACACCTGCCAAAGCCTTCTGGCGGTCGCTTTTGATCCCGGGGTGGGGGCAGTACTATGCCGGCCAGGGGAGTGGGGCCCGGTTCTTGATGGCCGAAGTGGCCCTCTGGAGCGGGTTTTTCGGTTTGCGGCAATTGGCCAATGGGCGCCGCGACCACTATCGCACCTACGCCGCCGAGCATGCCCAGGCGCGGCCCCAGGGCAAAGACGGTCAGTTTTTTGACGATTTGGGTTTTTACCAGAATCGCCTGCAGCACGACCAGTACGCCCGTTACGACGACGGCCCGGCCGCGGCGGTCTACCCGGCTACCCCCGAATTCTTCTGGGAGTGGGATAGCGAAACTTCGCGCCAGCGCTACCGCGATTTGCGCAATGGCAGCGAAACGGCCAAGCAACAGGCGGTATTCGCGACCGGGGCTATCGTCGCGCATCACCTGATCGCCGCTATCCACGCCGCCCGCAAGGCCGGGGAAGAGGATCTGCAGGAAACGCAGCTGGGATTGGGGGCGATAGATCGGAGTTGGGCGTTGGTATGGAGGCGGTCCTTTTGAGGGGGCGAATATGAAAAGGCCAGCTTTTGCCTTGGTTGTTTTATTCTTTTTTGCCGCTGCCCCTGGGCCGGCTCAGGAATGGGTGGGCTGCGGGACCCAATGGATACGCCACCAGGCCGATCAATTGCCCTTTGCTGGGGGCAAAATTCTGGCTCCTCGACAGGGGCCGGAAAAAATAGAAGTCGGGACCCAGATGGATTTTTTGCGCAGTGGCAATGGTTTTTTGCTGCAAGCCACCTGCCAATATATCAGCGATCACGCCTATATTTTTGTCGAGGATAATTATTGGGATTTCAATGGCGGCCCTGTTACGCTGCAGGACGTAGAGCGGTTGGGGACGCTTTTCGACCAGTCCACTCCGGCCGACCCTGAACGGGGTATCTACCAATTGGCGGTTGAGGCTTTTGGGCAGCCGGTCGATTTCGACGGTGATCCGCGGATTTTTATTATGATTCTGGATATTCCGCCGTCGATTGGACATTTGGCGGGGTATTTCGACGGCCGGGTGTCATCCTATGCCGATTCTGTCTTTCAGCGCGATACTATATACCTGAATCAAGAGGCAGTTCGTCGGCATCTCAAATTGGCCCACGGTACTTTGGCGCACGAATTTCAGCATCTTATCCACTGGGGTTTCGATCAGGATGAAGAGATCTGGATAGACGAAGGGCTCGCTGGATACGCCGAGGAATTAGTTGGATTTGCCGAAGCCGATCCGGCTGCCGTTCCCGAATTTTTAGTTCGCCCTGGTATAAGTTTGACTGATTGGCGGCAGGAAGCCTATAACTACGGGGCTACGTACCTTTTTACTTCGTTCCTGGCCGAGCGCTACGGTGCTTCATTTATTAGACAATTGGTCGCCGAATCGCGCAATGGCATTTTCGGTGTAGAAGCAGCTTTCGATACGGCAGGTATTGACCAGGATTTTGTCGGCGCCTGGGGACTTTGGGTACAGGGCAATTACGCGGTAGATATAGAAGGCTATGAGGCTTTACAAGGGCGCCGTGCGGGCGGCTTTGACCTGCCGGAGATGCCTATCGAGTCGATGCGATTTGACCTGCCCAGCCAGTGGAACGTGGGGTATTTGGCCTTCCAGACCGGTGGCTCGATCGAAGTCGATTTTGCCGGTGAGGAAAACGGGCGCTTCCGCGTTTGGGCTTATGGCGTGCGGGGTGCTGAGCGATTTGTACGCGAAATGGAACTGGATGATGTCAATCAAGGCCGAATACAGGCGAGTCAGGTCGATAGCCTGGCCCTGATCGTCGGCAGGACTTCGTCGACTGGCGGGGTCTTTACGCTGGGGGCGCGGGAAGTCGATATTCCCACTTTAGTCGCCGCAGAGGCGGGAGATACGCCCGGGCAGGCGCATTTGCAGCGGGCTTTTCCCAATCCTTTCAACGGCCAGGTCCTGGTGCCTTTTGAGCTGCTGCGGACCACTGCGGTCGAACTAAGTCTCTTCAATAGCGTCGGGCAGCATATCCGTACCCTGAAGCAGGGGCACCTGACAGCGGGTTACCATCAAGTGGCCTGGGATGGGCGGGACGATCAGGGTCTGGAAGTGGGCAGCGGCGCTTACTTGGTGGTGCTGCAGACGGCGGCGGGCCGTCAGGTGGCCGGTTTAACTCTGGTCAAATAGATCCGGGATTAGACCGGAGATCGACTTTTATATTGTCGATAAGCCGGGTCCGCGACACGTGTACGGCCAGGGCGATGACTACCGGTCCCTGGATCTGTTCAATGAGGGAAAGATCATCTGGGTCGACAATGGATACATAGTCGATGCGGTCGGTCACCTCCCGCTCTATTATTCCCCGAATATAAGCCGAGACTTTAGCGGCGTCTTTTTCGCCGCCAGCGATCATTGCTGCCCCCTGTTCCAGGGCTTTATACAGCAAAGGGGACTGCTGTATTTCCTCGGGCGTCAGATTGGCGTTGCGCGAACTGAGGGCGAGACCGTCGTTCTGGCGAATGGTAGGAGCTACCAGGACGTCTATATCCAGAGATAGGTCCCGTATCATGCGGCGAATGATCTGGGCCTGTTGGTAGTCTTTCTGGCCGAACACGGCTAGATGAGGCTTGACGGCGTTAAATAGTTTGGTCACCACGGTAGTCACGCCGCGGAAATGACCGGGTCTGAACGGGCCACAAAGCGTATCGGAAAGGCCTTCGACTTCGACTATAGTGGCAAAATCGGACGGATACATCGATTCGGCTTGGGGGTGGAATACCGCTTCTACTCCCAGTCGGGCCAGTTGGGATAGATCACTGTCGAGATCGCGCGGGTAAATGGTATAATCTTCCCGGGGACCAAATTGCATGGGATTGACGAAAATGCTGACCACCGTCAGATCGCTGGCCCGTTGGCAGGCCTCGATAAGGCTGAAATGGCCTCGGTGCAGGGCGCCCATGGTCGGCACCAAGCCTATTCGCTTACTGGCTCGGCGCCAGGCCTCGGCTCGGGTGTGCATGGCGTCGATCTGGGTAATGAATTCTGGATGGGGGGGCATAAATCCTCCTTTAAGGAGAATGGAGCAGGGGCCTAAAGCGGGCCTATAAAGTGCACCTGGTTGGCGCAATCCAGTCTGCTTAGATAGGCGCTTAGCCGCCGCTGGTCGACGGGATGGCGCAGGTCCGGGGCCAATTGGCACAGCGGCACCAGGACAAAACAGCGTTCGGCCAAGAGCGGATGGGGCACTTGCAGAGAAGGGGTTTCTATTTGCCGTGTGCCGTAGAGCAGCAAGTCCAGGTCTAGGGTCCGAGGTCCCCAATGGACGGTACGCTGGCGCTGCCGGCTTCTTTCAATCGTTAACAAAACCTGCAAGAGGGCATGCGGATCCAGCTCGGTTTCGAGAGCGACTGCCGCATTGAGGTAGGGGGCTTGGCCGCTTGGCCCTATAGGAGCGGTTTCGTATACGGGCGAGCAAGTCTGTAGAGTTGTTTGCGGAGCATCACTTAAGGCTTCTAGAGCAGCGGCCAGATGGGCCTGGCGGTCGCCCAGATTTGAACCCAGGCCAATATAGGCTATCTCAGGCATAGCGACGATGCAATTCCACTTCTATACCGTCTAACTGGGCGTTGAGTGGGGGCGCTGGTTTGCGGACTCGCACGGTCAGGCGAATTGGCGCCAGAGTCTGGCCGACATTTTGGGCAATATGTTCGGCAAGGGCTTCGACCAGATGGAACTGGCGGCCTTCAACCGTTTCTTCAATTAATTGGTAAATCCGGACGTAATCGTAGCTTTGAGTTAGATCATCGCTCTGCCCGGCGGCGGTCAAATCGGCAAATAATTCTAGATCGACCTCAAAATGCTGACCCAGAGTCCGCTCCTCGGGAAAGAGCCCATGGTAGGCAAAAAAGCGCATATTGCGCAGGCGCAGAACATCGGAAGGTATGGTCATTGCCGCTGCTGGGAAGCTTAGAGCCGGGCCAGGGCGCGGTGGGCGATATCGCGCCGACAATAGATTCCCTCGAAGGAGACCATATCAACTCCGGCGTAGGTTTTGGCCACTGCCTCGGAGATATCACCGGCCAGGCCGGTAATGCCGAGGACGCGTCCTCCCGCCGTCTGTAGATTGCCTTCTGTCAGGGCGGTACCGGCGTGAAAGGCAACCAGGTCCTGGCGTTCGGCGAGCTGGTCCAGACCCGTTATGGTCTTTCCGTTTTCATAGGCACCGGGATAGCCGCCCGAGGCCAGGACTACACAGACGGCGGCTTGGTCAGAGTTTACCACTTCGATCTGGTCCAGACGTTCCTGGCAGACGGCTTCTATTAAATCGACCAGGTCGGTCTGCAGCAGGGGTAGCACCACTTGGGTTTCCGGATCGCCAAAGCGGCAGTTGAATTCGACTACCTTGGGACCTTGGTCGGTGAGCATCAGGCCGCAGTAGAGGACGCCGCGAAAGGGGCAACCCAGGCGGCGCATTTCGTCGAGGACGGGCTGAATGATCTGTTCTTCGGCTTGCTGCACCCGCTCGGGAGTCATAACGGGAGCTGGGGCATACGCTCCCATGCCGCCGGTATTGGGTCCCTTGTCACCGGCGAAAATCGGTTTGTGGTCTTGGGCTGTCACTAATGTCGCGAAAGATTGGCCGTCGGTAAGAGTGAAGAGGGAAGCCTCTTCACCTTGCATGAATTCTTCAACGACTATTTCGGCGCTAGACTGGCCGAACAGGCCTTCGTCGAGCATGGAGCAGACGGCTGCATGGGCTTCATCCATCGTGTGGGCGATTACGACGCCTTTGCCCGCAGCCAGGCCGGAAGCCTTGATGGCGATAGGGACGCCCTGCTCTTTGATATAGTCGAGGGCCTCCCGGCTGGTGGAGAAACTGGCGTGGGCGGCTGTGGGAACACCGATGCGCTGCATGAGATCTTTGGCGAATACTTTGCTGCTTTCGATTCGGGCCGCGCTTTGGGTGGGGCCAAAAATCATCAGCCCCCTCTGCTCGAAGTGGTCGACAATGCCGCCGCTCAAGGCATCTTCGGGGCCCACCACGGTCAGGTCTATGCCCTGGGCGACGGCGAAATCCCCAAGGCGAGCTATTTCGGCTTGGAGGCCATCCTGGTCTGAGGCCGGGGTATCAACGCGAATATCGACGCATTCGGCCAGGGCCTCTATCCCCGGGCTGCCCGGGGCGGCGTAGATTTTATCAACGCGCGGGCTTTGGGCCAGTTTCCACACCAGAGCATGTTCGCGACCGCCTTTGCCGATTACGAGGACCTTCATGAGTTGGGGTTCCTTTACAGAGGGTTAGAGGGCCAACAACGCTGCGACCGTTAGCGCCTATTGATAGCCGAATTCTTTCAGGGATCGGTCTCTATTGCGCCAGTCCGGGCGGACTTTGACCCACAGGTCGAGATAGACAGAAGCGCCGAGGAACTCCTCCAACTGGAGCCGGGCCCGCTGGCCAATGGCCCGCAAGCGCTTGCCCTTACTGCCTATAACAATCCCTTTCTGGCTATTTTGTTCAACGAAAATCCAGGCTTGTATATAGGTTTTGTCTTGGCGCTCGGCGAATTCTTCAATCGAGACATTGATGGCATAGGGCAGTTCCTGCTCCAATTGCTCAAAGGCGGCTTCGCGGATAAATTCGGCGGCGAAAAAGCGCTCGGGCTGTTCGGCGATCATATCGTCGGGGTAGAGTTGGTCGCCGACGGGCAGCAGGGATTCCATTGCTTGTAATAGGTCTTCGGTGCCTTCGCCTTCGAGGGCCGAGATGGGGCGCAGAGCGGCCAGATTGTACTCCCGTTCCAGGCTTTCCCGCAGAGGTTGTAGCCGTTTGTTCGGGAGTAGATCCACTTTATTCAAGGCGGCGAGGACGGGAGTCTGCGCCTGCTGCAGGAAGGTTTTTACCAGCTCACTGCGGTCTCGGGGGCTGGTTGCGTCTATCAGCAGGACGACCAGGTCTGCCTGACGGGCCGACAGGGCGATCTGGTGCGCCATGGTGTGGTGCAATTTATAGCTGGGTTCCAACAGACCCGGCGTATCGAGGAAAATGAACTGGCTGTGAGGCCGGGTCAAAATGCCGAGAATGCGGTTGCGCGTGGTTTGGGGCTTGGGGGTTACAATGGAGAGTCGTTGGCCAATAAAGGTATTGAAGAGCGTTGATTTACCTGCATTGGGGCGTCCCACCAGAGCGATATAACCGCACTTGAAGGAAGGGGCAGCAGACGGTTCAGAAGTCGAATCCAGCGGAGAGTCGATAAGTAGCCTCAAGTGCATCGTGTTGGAGGTAGCCCAGATCCAGGCTCAGGCGTTTGTGGGGTCGTAGACCCAGGCCAAAAGCCTGGCGGTCTTCTTCAAAACCGGCGCGTAGAGCAATGTATTGGTATTGGTATTCCACGCCGAGATTGAGGGGGGCGTTATCGCCCTGGTCAGTGGCGTCACCTCCTGTGCGAGACGCAAAGCTGATGGAGGCTTGGCCGCTGCCTAAGGGACGGGTGTAGGCCAGGCCTATCAACAAGGACGGCTGGATGCGGTCGGTGGTATCGGTATCCCAGATAATGGGCGTTGTAGTCAGGTCGCGGAGATTGGCGGCCAAGGTAAAAGCGTGGCTGAGGCTATAGCGCAAACCAAGGTCCAGCCCCAAGCCGTAGGCGCTAAAATCGCCGACGGTGCGATAGATTAATTTGGCGCTGGTGCCAACGGCTAGGCGCTGGGTTATATTGTGCCCACCTGACAGATACAGGGCGTAATCGGCGCTGTTGGCCCGGGAGGCGACTAGTGGACGATTGTTGGGACCCAGCGGTCGGTCGGGATCCTGTAGTGCGGTGAATTCTATATCGTTGACGCCCACTCGAATGAGACTGAAGGCTAATCCATCTATCCACTGGGCCGGAAGAGCGAGGGCTAGGTAATCGTTTTGCACCAGCCCGGAAAAGCGTTCGGCATGCATGACCTGTGCCTGGCGCTGCCCCAAACTAGCCAGGCCGGCGGCGTTCCAATAACCGGCTGAAGCGTCATCGGCCAGGGCTACATAGGCACTGCCCAGTGCTAAGGCACGGGCACCAGTACCCAGAGCGAGAAATTCTCCCGCGTATCCGGATGCAGCCTGGGAAGAGTTACACAGGCATAAGCTCAGGCCAATGAAGCCGATCAGGCTACGGAGCATAATTTCCTGTCAGATAAGCATTTGGGCGGCGTGAAAAGTGACGGGAAAATACTAACAGAAGAGGTCCGGTGTGTCAAGAGTGCCGGAGGGGCTATACGAAGGGTGATTTGCCGGCAATGTCTTGCAGCCAAGACTGTTTGAGCGGCTGTAAGTAAACTGGATAATTAATCCAAGTTGCCACCTATCAAATATCGGCGTATCAGGAGCAATCTTATCCAATTCCCGACCACCTACCTTCAATACCTGCAATACCTGGTATAAGCTGTAGTTGACACCACTGCATATCGAAATCAATGGCCAGTAGGTAGCAACTTGGATTAATTAGACGACTAGGACCAGACGAAGATCCATAACATTGGTGCCGGTGGGACCGGTTATGAGCAGATCATCCAAAGCGGCGAAAAAGGGATAGGCATCGTTGCGTGCCAGATAATCGGCTGCTTCGAGTCCGGCTTGGCGGCTACGGCTTATTGTCGCTCCATCGACGATGGCGCCTGCCGCATCGGTGGGGCCATCGGTGCCATCGGTGCCGCCACTGAGTAACACGATATTGGACCACTGGTCCAATTCGAGGGCCGCTGCCAGAGCGAATTCCTGGTTGCGGCCCCCTTTGCCCTGGCCCTTGAGAGTTACAGTGGTCTCGCCACCGCTGATAATGCAGGCCGGTGGGGCAAGTGGTTGTCCGGAAGTGCGAATTTCTTGGGCTATGGCGGTGTGCACGCCGGCGATATCCCGCGTTTCGCCCGCTATGCGCGAAGACAAGACCAAGGGCGTATAGCCCAAGACGTTTGCCTGTTGACGGGCTGCTTCTAGGGCCAAACTATTATTGCCTATGACTTGGGTGGTGGTATTTTGAAAACAGGGCTCGGCGGCCATGGCCGTTTCTGCAATCTGCCCAGCGGCTCCGGCCTGTAAATGGCGGTGGACTGCTGTTGGAATTTGCCTGGAGAGATCGTAATAGTCGAGAATTTGCAGACAATCGGCAAAACGGGTCGAGTCGGGATAGGTAGGGCCGGAGGCTATGGTGTCGAGGCGATCGCCAATGACGTCCGAGAGAGCCAGAGTGAACAGCCGAGCCGGTGCTGCATGGCGGGCGAGAAGTCCGCCTTTGACGCGTGACAAATGCTTGCGTATGGCGTTAATCTCGTCAATTGAGGCACCACAGCGGAGCAGCAATTGGGTAGTTTGCTGTTTTGCCTCGAGGGAGATGCCTTCTACGGGGGCGGGCATTAAAGCCGAACCACCGCCCGAGAGCAGGCAGAGGACCAAGTCTCGCTCGGTTAGGTCAGCGACTAATTCCAGCATCTGCTGCGTGCCGACAACACCCTGTTGGTCCGGCAGTGGATGAGCGCATTCAGTTGTGGAAATTTTATTTAGGGGTAGGCTGTGTTGGTATTTGGTATTGATAGCCCCGGCAGTAATAAAGTCGCCGAGAATGGCCTCGACTGCGGTAGCCATGGCAGACGTAGCTTTACCAGCGCCGACGACCAGCAAACGATCCAGGCCATCGATAGGGATAGAATTGTCGAGAATATGGATATGGGTGGAATCGGCGGATAAAACCTGGTCGATACAGCGATGCGGATCTCCTGCTTGCAGACCAGCCTGAAAAATGGTCAGGGCGTCGGTCCGCAATTTAGCCATTCCTGCAGAATTAACCATGAGCAAACTAAAAACGCCGCATAAGTCCCACCACTTTGCCCGCTATGCGAAAATTATCGGCATCGGGGGCTATCAAGATCGGTTCGAAAGCGTCATTTTCGGGTAGCAGGCGAACACCGTCGGCATCGGGTGAATAGCGCTTGACTGTTGCGTCTTCGTCGATCAAGGCCACTATTATATCGCCGCGCTCAGCCTGTTCTTGTTGACGTGCAAGAACGATATCTCCATCGAGAATACCGGCGTCTTTCATACTTTCGCCGTGGACCCGCAACGCGAAGACAGTGCCTGAAGCAGGGACGAGTGATTTGTCAACCTGCAATGTGCTTTCGATATTTTGCGTTGCAAGGATAGGTTCGCCAGCGGCGACACGACCAATGAGAGGAATTTCACTGATATCGGCCGAGAGGGGTTCGTCCTCGACATAATCGACCAGTTCAATGCCTCTAGAAAGGCGCGCATGACGTCGAATATGGCCCTTTTTTTCTAGGGCGGCTAAGGTCGTACGAACGCCGTTAGTTGAATTTATATCGAAGGCCTCCATGATTTCGCGGATAGTGGGAGGTGCACCTCGGGCCTTGATCGTATTGGCGATGAAATCGAAGATAGCCTGTTGCCGTTTGGTCATTTGTCTGGACATATGGAACCTCCAAATTGGTTTTTCTGTATATTACTGCACATTCGTTCATTTGTCAAGAAGTAGCCCTTATTTTTCAAGAAGTTGGAGGCATCTACGCTGATATATCTGCTGGTCGGGTGTTATTTTTTCTGGTTTTTTGCAGTCCGGTTGACAAAGTTCACCCATGTTCATAATGTTCCAAAGTGTGAAAAAAAACGGAGATTAGAGCCTATTTGGGGAATGGTTTTCAAGGCGTCAAATTAGGGCAATAAAAGCATTTGAGTTCGATTCCAATCGGACTCTGCCGAGCCTTTTTGGCCCTTATAGCAATTAAGGCCAGACCCAAGAATAACTCGCTCTAATAGCAAATTTTGACCTTTATTATCTTCTGGCCATGAGGAGCTATGACGCAACGTCGAGGGAGATGGAGCCATATTCGCCGCTGTATAGTAATAGGCGGCTGTATTTGGATCTTACTATCTTGTTTTAATACAAAGACTTGGGCCCAGGAAAATGAGGCCAATTTTTTTACATCTCGCCGCACGATAGGGGTCTTGTTTCTAAGTGGCAGCGCTGTCCTGGTTAAAAAAGGGTTCGATTTTAACCAGGACGCAGACGATTTTTACGACCTCTATAAAAAAGCCAATGACCCCGATGAGGCCGCTCGTTTTTACAGTCGCACGACTAACCGCGATGTGAAAAGCCAGGTAAGTTGGGCCCTGGGCGCGGCTTTTGCTATTAGTGGGGCGCGGTTATTGTTTTTTCAAGACAAAAGCAGTTTCAATGGCGAAAGCCATTCATTGAATCTGCCTGGGGCGGGGAATATGCGGTTGAATGCCGAGATCGATTCCGATAAACTGGGATTGGCCCTGAAGAAAATCTGGAAATTCTGATCCAATCTGACCCTAATTGAGAATTACCGTACTGCAGCTTAATTGGTTGGGGCGTATTGAGGTCCAATTAATAGCTGTCCAGCTACCGAAGTGAATTTGTTGTATTTGGATAGGAGATACTGGGACTAAAGCGATGAGGCATCTTGTCAATTCTATATTTATAGCGACGCTGGCTTTCGTTTTTACCACATGTGACCGAGATCGAAGCAATCCGGTCGACCCTCAATCTGACCTTTTAGAAGAGCGTCCTGCTACCCCAATGGGGTTGGTCGTGGAGTCGGGGGTTGGCTTGATGCGTTTGCGTTGGGGGGCTGTGGATGAACCAGATTTGGCTGGTTATGCCGTTTTTCGGTCCCAACAATCAAACGGTCAATATCTTCTAGTTCCTGGCCAGGGGGATTCAACTTTTACCACCGGTGTTAACAGCTTTGTCGATTCGCTGCAGCTATTTGCTGCTGGGCAGGCTGTTTTTTATCGGGTCGCCGCGGTTGATACCAATGGCCTTCACAGCGAGCGCTCTGCCTTTGTGGGCGGATCCTTACTCGAAGATCAGGTCGGACCCGGCGCTGCGGTTCTATCCGTTGCTGGCTTGGGGCAGGAGTCAGGGGTAGGGCAAATCTCGGTTCGCTGGGTCGCCCCAATTCGCGATATCGATGGAAGCGAGTTGACAGGGCTGGTCGGATATATTCTGCATCGTTCAGAGGCTGGTTCGGGTTCATTTGTTGCTATCGATTCGCTCGATGCTGGTATGCGGGAATACGTCGATCAGGATCTGAAACCGGCTACCACCTATACATATAGAATTATAGCCTACGATGGTGCTGGTAATTCAGGGCAATCGTCGGTTTCCGAACAGGTCCAGACAGGAGGGTTGGCCACCCCTGTCGGTTTGCAAGCCAGTGGTGAGATTGGTCGTGTCGAACTGAGTTGGCAAGCAGTGCCAAACGAACAGCTATTAGGCTATGATATTTATCGATCTACCCGTTCAGATCAGGGCTATGAACGTCTGGAAGGCAGCGAAGACACGCCTTTTACCACAGGCCAAACGGCTTATACAGATTCCAGCCTGACGGCCGCATCGCTGTTCTTCTATAAAGTGATGGCAGTAGGCCAGGAGAATATATTTAGTTCATTTTCGGTCTTTGTCAGTGCTCGTGTATTGGCCGATGAGATGGCCCCGGCTGTGCCTCAGAATTTATCGGCGGTGGCCGACGAGTCGGACTTTGGCCGGGTGACGGTGCGGTGGAGCGGGTCGATCCGCGACAGCGACGGAGGCGAGTTGACGGGTCTGGCTGGGTATGTGGTGTTCCGCTCGGAAGAGACGG
>WLWI01000816.1_pt1 | contig 27401 bp, 16 predicted proteins | sample 6701501 | NCBI WGS metagenome assembly WLWI01 (sample SAMN12718690, study PRJNA515312) | sponge metagenome | isolation source: marine sponge | host: Mycale hentscheli | place: New Zealand: South Island, Marlborough, Capsize Point | collected 2014-11-01 | reverse complement strand
GGCAGTTTTACTATTGTAAACATTATTGGGATGATGAAGAAAAGGTATGTGTATGTTAAATGACTGTAGTGAGGGTCTATACAGTAGTTTCAAAAAATCCACTCTTTAAGTTGGAAGCACTGTATATGGTAAGGGATGATATAGAAAAGTGCGGGAAAATGAGGTGAGAATTGAGAGAGTTCAGAGTTCACTACATCACTCCCCCTCCAGCAATTGGCTAGAGAGCGTAATCTGCAAGATGTGCTGTCCAGTGAACATGACGACCTGCACGAGTGGTACGTTCCGGCTTCTCAGCATGGGGTCATGTGGAGGACGAGCTGTTGGTGGATACTGTTGAAAATTTGGTCGAAGACATGTAAGCGGATGTGGTTGGTGGAACAGCGATAGTGGAGGCATCTACTGAACTATCCAGAAGCCGCTGCAGCCATCCGCCAGTTGTTCTAGGTTGACAACTGCTTAGCTGGAGCATCCACCATGGAAGAGGCAAAGCACCTTGGCAGGCAGCTCATCAACCTCTTGGACCAGGCAGGCATGCAGCTGCGCAAGTTCAGGAGCAACTCCACTGACTTCCTACAATCCATATCTCCGGAGCTGATTGAGACAGAGGATCTGGAAATATCAACACCATCCACATCAACCAAGACCTTGGGGATTCACTGGAGGGTCCAACCTGACACCTTTCATATCTCCACTCCGACCATCAATTCTGACCTACCAGTAACCAAACATCTGGTAGCCTCCATTGTTGCAAAGGTGTACGACATACTTGGACTGTTTGCCCCTGTCACCATAGTGGCTAGAATGGTCCTACAACAGCTGGGGTTATCCAGACTAGACTGGGACCAACCTGTTACAGAAGACCTCAACCAACTGTGGCAAGCCTGGACTGAATCACTTCCAGAATTGACTGCACATCCGGTGCCAAGAAACCTTCTTACCTTAACCACCATGATCTACTTGCAGCTCCACAGCTTCCTGAGAAGGCCTATGGTGCAGCTGTCTATGCAAAAGCAGTCTACTCTGATGCAACTACCTCTACCAGGCTCGTGATGGCTTAAGCAAGAGTTGCCCCAGTGAAGGTACTTACAATTCCTAAGCTGGAGCTCTCAGCTTGTCTACTACCTGCCAAACTCCTACATCTAGTTGCAACTGATCTCAACATCCCTACAGCACATCAGTACGCCTGGACGGACGGTAGACCCTCCCACCACAGGGATGACTCCAGAAGGTTGGTTACGGTAGTTCCCTGGCTAGCCAAGTCTGCCGGGTTAGATCATGCCTCCACTGATCATATGGTACCAGTTCAGTGATAGCCACCACACACAGTTGACTTGATAGGTTTGCAGGCGATTAGGTGAGTGATTCAGCCAGCACAACATGATAGCTGAACATGGCTCAAACTTCCTCCAGAAGCGTGCTAACATCTCACCTTATCATATCCAGACAACCCGAGTGGGTTAAAGGCAACTGCTGTCAACACAGTCGCTGAATCATTACCACCATAGAATCTGTGGTCACAGTACTCAAGCTTCTCCAAGCTCACCCGGATCATTGTTTGGCTCAAGAGATTCTTGATTAACACCAGATCCACCTCATCTAACCGTATCCTATTCAGGTAGCTGACTTCTGAAGCGTTGTCAACAGCCAGAAACCTTATCATCAGGACCACCCAACACCAGTCCTTCCCGGAAGCTCTGCAGATGGGGTCCAAGGATCTTCAGTTACCCAAGGGACACCAACTCAGCCGTTACGTCTTCAAAATCAACCCTCTAGGCTTGCTGGAGGTCCAAGGACGAGTGAAGCAGACAGATGGCAGACCAAGACCATGCTGACCTCTCAAGTTCAACTCTCCTATAACCAAGCTGCTGGTCTCGTCTCTTCATCAAACCTATCATCATCCGAGCACCTTAACTTTACTCGGAATACTCTCTGAACAGTATCACATCCCGGGCCTCAGGAATCACTTGAAGCAGCTGGGAAGGAAATGTGTTACCTGCAAGAAGACTCTTGGCAGCCCACAGAACCAGAGGATGGGCATGCTACTTCATCACCGTACCACACCTAACCAACCATTCTCCATATCTGGCGTTGACTTCGTGGGTCCTTTCTTTATACACAGGGGAAACCCAAGGAAGCCGACAAGAATCAAAACTTACTGTGCAGTCTTTGTGTGCTTTTGCACAAGGGCGCTGCATTTCGAGCTCTATGCGGATCTTTCCTCTGAAGCTTTCATTGCAACATTTCGCTGCTTCACCGGTGGGAGAACGGTCCCAAGACACTTGTACTGATGGAGGATCTAACTTCATCGGAGCAAGACGAGACTTGAAGGAGACCCAAGCCCTCCTACAGGACTCCACCTCCATCAATCACCTAAGCGAACTCACCTGTAACCACGCTTCCATGGCACTTCTCACCTCCCAGAGCTTCTCACTACGGGGGACTCTGGGAAGCAGGAGTCAAGAGCATGAAACAACTTTTGAAAGGTAATCTCTCATCCAACACCTCTGGCCTATGATATCCTAATCGAAATGGAGGGATCTTCAACTCCAGGCCTATCACACTGATTACCTCAACTGATCCCGACTCACTGGAGATGTTGACAGCCGGTCACTTTCTCACAGGAGGGACTGTTGAGAGTTGTAGATTCCCAACAGCAGGGGTATTGGTTGAAGGACCACCCTGCTAGCAAGAGAACACACACAGCAGGCTAACTTCAGGGGCGGTGTGTGACTTAGGTGTATGTTGTGACTTAGGTACCTCAACTGCACAATGGAACAAAAGGCAGGAGGAATAATACTAGCTAAAATATCAGTAAGCTGTCATGGATATTCAACTGCATTCATTCTTCAAAAGTTCAATCTCAAAGAAAACAACATGTGACAAAACGCACAGGTGTGCGTTTAATAGAAATTATGAAACTAATAAATGATAGTGATGATTAATAATAGTGTAGCTACTGCCACTGCAGCAGTGCAGTGCAGCATTGCATGATAATGTTGGTGTTCAGTACCTGAACAGGGACTCTCAACTCACCACTACCCACCCATGTGAACACCTCATCCAAGATCACCCTTCTACGACGCTAAAACCTAGTTCAGAGACTCACCCATGAACTCTGGAAATGGTGGAATCATCTTATCTGCAATCTCTTGTGGCCAGACAGAAGTGGCACAAGAAAAGAAGGAACTACGTACCAGGAGATGCAGTACTCCTCAAGGATGACTCCTTTGAACTTACCTGAAACTGGCCTATGGCCATCATCACCTCAACTCATCCCAGACCAGACGGACTAGTCGATGTTGTGGATCTTCGCTGTCGAGGCAAGCAATATCGAAGATCTGTCATCCGCCTCATCCTCTTGATCCCACAGAGCGAGCCAACACTCTCATCTTCTCTACCCCTGGAGGATGTCTGGGCTCCACCCAGAGTGGTCAATCTCAGGATAACTGTCTGTCGGAACCACCCCACCAAGGAGGAAGAACTGACCTACAGCCATCCGTCTGAACTTGGAACAGAACCTGTTATTGATTACCACCTCATTTATCTCATCATTTAACATCCACACCTTACCTTCAGCCACCCTGCTTGCGGGCACCTCTCATCTTAAAACTTAATCATATTCATCTAAATCTCCACCTACTTCCTACCCATCGTAATTCTATACCATATCACCCCATATAATCTGTACCAACTCGCAATTAATTATTCTTCTTGCGCAAATAAAGTCTAAGTGCTGGTGGGAGCCTACATCTCACTGACTAATTAGATGCCATTATAAGAATTCTGGTCCTTCAAAAATTTTATTATTAACTTTATTATTTTCTCTTTTTTTTTTTATATGACCTTCCCTGTGGTGGATGTACGCCCCACCAAGATCTTTATAATTTGAAAGTGCATATTTCTTTATCACCACATCACAGTTAAAAAAGTATTTAAAATATAAATACAAAAACTCTCCCATTTTAAATCTTAAAATACAAATACAAATACGAATACTCCAAAAGTAATTAAATACAGCTTAAATGCAATACGTTGTTTTATGCGCGTGTCAAGTGTCAATTGCAATTAGTTCGCATGACTAAATTGTTTCCGTATTTTAACAAGTGCATTCCTCATTTACACTGCTTGTGGTCATGCCAACTCAACTTGGACATACTATAAGTAGTCTGTTGAATATTTTATAGTTTAGGTTTGCATTCTGTGAAATACTCATGTGTACATTGCTGCATCTCTCAATAATTATGACCCAGCCTTAGGTTCAACTAAACTTTTGTATTTATAATTACAAAAAAAAAGTAACATTCTGACCTCCAAATGCTGAAAAACTTTAGCATTCTGGTTTTTGCCACAAATTTGTATTATCAATGAGACATGTTTTATAATCATGAAAAATTGAGCTTGCTAAAATTTCAATATATACGATTGGCATTCACACTAATAAACTTTTCATTATAGTGCTTAATATTAGCTTTATTATTTGTCTATCCAGAATTGCAGATTTTATATTTCAGTTATTACTTGTGACTATTTGGCTACTGAAAACCAAATGCTCTACTTTGATGCAGAATTATGGCATCAAATTGATTTCACTAATATGGGATTATGCTTGTCTTTGTGTAAAACAATTCGGTACATTTTCAAAAAAACGAGGAATATCGTACAGATGTAGACACTATCACACAAATGATGTCCATCAAAGGTTAATAAATGGTTTTATACAAAGAAGAACAAATTGGGAAATGAGAAATACAATTGTAATTGCTCCTGAACTTATTTCATCTGGAAACTGTGGTGCACTTCTATTGGGAACTATATTTGTGTGGTATTTTTATAAAAAGAAGATCAAACGGTGCAAGAAAGAACAACTAAAGTCATTTTTCTGTTTCGATCATTATTGTCAAGAAAGGTACAAATTAATTTATTAAATATTTTAATGCCATATTGTAAATATTGCATATAGAAAACAGAAGAAATGGACAACCCAAAACACATGTTCCACCTTTCATTTCTTCTCAACACTTGCTGTGACAACCTTGAAAAAATTCCGCATGGTCTTCACGAATATACAACAAAATTACTTATCAAGAAAGTTATTACTATCAGGAGATGTGGAGTTAAATCCTGGTCCTGATCTACAAGGTAGGTCATAAATTACAGTTTTACAATAGCATTATGATTTCAGGTCACAATTTGTATATTGAAACATTAGTAAGTATTATAGAGAGCTAAACAAGTTTTGATTTTCTTAGTGCAGCACACAAATATTTTCTCTTAAAGTTTTGAATAGTTGTTTGATTGAGAACAGGTTTTCTTATCTTGACTATGGTGTGGGCATTCAACTGTCAGGCCTTGGCTCTGGCTCTTGAGCTCGCGCACCTGGGGCTTCTAAGATCACTGCCACCAGGTTCTTCCCCTTAGTTTCCCCTCACTTATAAATCTTCCCAGCACACTGGCTCCCTTTGCTTAGACTGGATTATAATAGATTCAGGAGGATGGTAAGTACAATGAGTTGCACACGATAACGGAAAGAACAAGGGTTGCGCAGGCACATAGCCCTTATATACAATCACAAGTATGAAGCCACGCCTACTGGCCATGATGCACAATAAATAATGACAATAAATGACAACTACACTAATAGAGTCCATTCAGCAGAGTTCTGGTACAGGCAACTCGGCGCCCTTAATTCTTGATATCTGTGTGGGCGTCATTTGCAACCTCCGAGCCCCACTTTCTTTCTTTGACATCATCTTCATGTGGGCTATGCCCACATAAATGGTATGTCTAAGTTAGGTTGGTCGTAAGAAAAACTTAAATAACTTTTGAACGGAAGCAGTTACACTTCTTGGGTTGCATCATTGGAAAGCTCGCACCAATGAAATTAAAAATATTTACTCAATAAACTTCAAAACTGGGAAAGTGCTATTCCAAAACTCATACAAAAGTCTATAATAGAAAAAACCACAGCTTTCACGCTGTACACACCCCACAATTTTGTCTTATGGTTCGGTGCAATTGTGATTGTAAACAATGAACTTGTCCTTTCTCCAGTGGGTACTTTTCTAGCCTCACATTTTACTACTAGTGTAAGCTGTGAGCATGGAAATAATACAGGTAAGTCTAATAGCAGGTAGGGTTGATATTTTTCTCTGTGTACTGAGCTGTAAGTAGAAAAATGCAAATATTTATCTAATAGATTGTAATACAGCATTAGTGTCGTTTTCAGGGTTTTTTTTAATCAAGTATATCCAAATTGTGTGATTGTTATGAGCTGCTTTTAAGTACCCATCCACTATTAGTTTTCTAGATTATTGTTGTGGCAATTCCAAGTGACTCCATCTTCAACTTGGGTTTAGCTATGACAGAAGCTTTTCATTATCATTCTTAATTTCTGTACTAATGTTAATTGGCAAGCTAGCGAAGCGAGTGAGCCACTATCAGGGGTAACTCAATTGTAAATCGGGGATATTTGCTTATATATGTTTGGACGTACGTATCTCATTTTTGTACTTTGACCCTGGCGTTTTCGTGTTAGTTCAGTGGTCGACCCCGTCCCAAACTTCACTAAACAGAATCCTCTGGTTTATTGATTATTACCCATATCACCCTAGAAATCAAATTGTTTTATCATTTTGAATTCTTTTGCGGGTTCAGTTAACACATGAAAACCTACTGGATTTTCGTTTCTATCCGAGTTAGTGGCAGTGATAATTCAATGCGCACTTTGTCATAGTATAATTCTTACACAACAGTATTTACTTGAAATGTATAGTCCACTAGACTAACCACATAGGTAAGTCTTATGTAGGTATGTCCAGTTGTGTAAAAGTATTGTGCGTTGTTACAGCTTCTACTTAGCGAAAGAATATTACAAAGAAAACGTTTTCAGTTCAAACAGTTGCGACGAGTGGTTACTATGGCATTAGATCCCTTTATCGTATAATATACATAATTAAAAAACCCGTCATTATTTTAAGTTATAGCTTTGAGTCATATAACAATAGTGTATTAAGCTCACTTGCCATTTGTGCTCAAGCACATCACTAGTATTAATAATGGTTGTGATATCTGAATTGTAATATTGCGATCACATTACTTTTCATATATATAAATGAAATAATTGAACTGTGTGGATGTTTTAACACTCACAAGGCTTACTATGCTTGGGCTGTCTTTAAAGTCTTCTGTGGCAAGTAATTTCACTTCTTCAGCCCTCCTCTCTAGGTGTGGCACCTGCAAGCAGAACAGCACCAGGAAATAATTTTAAAACTGCAACACGGACTTTATAAACTCTGTAATGTGCACTTGGGTAACCTCCCCCTTTTCACATGTATGTTAATTTATTTGCGTGTCAATTGCTATTAGCTCACATGGCTAATTTGCTTCCAGTTTTTACTAAGTGCATTCCTCATTTACTGCTCTTGCGGTAATGACAACTCAACTTGGATATACTATAGCACACTTCTGATAATTCTGAGAAGCAGGAAGCCAGATCAAATTGGTGCAGCCATTATAACCACACCCACTTAACAACACTCACTGATTTTAGCAAGTAATGAGTTTGGTTAAAAAGACAATATAGAAGTTTTTTAATTTAATGAACCAAATATTTTAGTCTATGCTCTGGGTATCCAATAATGTCAAATGCCACTGTAATCACACCAAAAAATTCAGTACAAGCCATTTTTGTTCATGTCAAATAAATAATTGTTAATAATAATTATATAATGTAGAGTGTACATACTGTATAGCTAATATAGCTACTTGGACATATGGCTAAAACAAGTAACACAATGACAAAAGCAAACTTTAAAAATATGAATCCATAATTAGGCCTTACAGATGGCTGCCTTTTGTGGCAGTCATAGCTTTATTTTCTCGAACATTTTCAAGTATGTGTGGCAATTAACTGAATGAGTAGATGGCTAGTAGTGCAAAAATAGCTATTTTTGCAACCAACAATACGGAAGAACCTCGGAACTACGTTTTTTTTCTTCTAAAAGATCGCTTTGGAATAATAAACGAAGGACCAAGCTGGTTTGGAGTTTCCAAAAATTTTGCAAAGGCTCAATATTAACTATTTAATCCTAACAGAAATCATTTCGACCGCTTGATTTCGACTGCCAAAGTTCAACAATGGACTGTTAATGCCATGGCCGCACCACCACACCCATTCTGATATGCCTGCATCGAACAGGAAACTTTCAACTAATTGGCCCACTTACCATTGGTGTGCTAAACTACATCACTAATAATATGAATTGACATACGAAACAAATCTCAATAATATTGTGAAGTTATTATTCAGACAAAAATGGCTTGGCAACTTCATAAACAAAGTCCATTTCTACCACTATATTAAATGACATTAAAATGGTGTGTCGAAAGAATTAAATTTACCATGGCATAGCACTAGGAGTTCATATTTCCAACCTAGAACTTTACTTTCAAACATTGCACATTTTACTAGTCATAATTATTTAAGTACAAACATTTCAAATCATTTTGCAATGGCCATCTTCAGCATGTGGATTATATTTTAGTGAAGTAAAACAATCCCGTTTGTAGCAGTCACACTTTTAGAACTTTTTGTCATTCAGAAACATTTTGAGTACATTAGTTTCTGACCAGTACACCTGGCAAAAAGTTATATTCTATTCTAGAAAGTTACCCAAATTTGCAGCATAGGTACACAACAATCACACAAACAAAAATCGAGAATATTTGATCGTTACATATATTTAGATGTATGTTAGGTTTACTTCATATTCAACTTACTTTTACATACACATAATTAGAGGTTATATATCAATGGTTAAATGGTTATTGACGAGCGAGCGAGACACAATCACGTGTAACACAATTGCAAATCGGGGATATTTGTTTATATGTTTTGATATACGTTTGTCGTTTTTGTACTCTGACCCTATCATTTTTGTGTTTGTTTGGTAGTCCACCCCATCCTAAACTTCACTCAACAGAATCCTCTGGTTTACAAGTCTTTACCGATATAATCCTAGAAATTGAACTATTTACTGTTTTTAATTCTTTTGCGGGTGCAGTTAAAACTTAAAAAAAAAACTTAGTGGAGTACCATTTCTATTTGAGGTAGTGGCGATGATAAGTTCATGCACTGTTAGTCATAGTTATAAGCCCTACGCAACTGTATTTACTCGAATATTACATTGGCCATTAGACTTTCCACAAAGGAAAGTCTTGTGTAGGTATGTCTAGTTGTGTGAACGTATTGTGCTAAAGATATCAAAGAAAACATTTAAATAATGTGACTTTTTTTTTTGTTGTTGTTTTTCTATTCAAACAGTTGCGGTGAGCTGTTGCTAAGTCTATGAAACCCCTTAACCGTATACACGTAATTTGAAAACTTGACCATTTTGTAGTAGCTTGAGTGTTACAAGTTAAAATCAATCATTAACAGTAATGTAGTTTTAGGCTCATTCGCCATTTGTGCTTGAGCACATCACTAGTATGTACTATAAAAATATGAAATAGAAGTAACTGAAATTAAATTTAGACATTTAAATTAAAGTTTTGATGTGAGGCATTATTATTTCTGCTTGTTGTAGCTAAGCCAGTTTGCTTGCCATGTGTGCCGAAGCACATCAGTAATTATGTGATAATTTTATTTTAATAAGGTGATGGCTTTGCCTCCTAAAATGACAAGTAATTTAGTTGGCAAGTGAGTGAAGCAACTGTAATAGTATTAAGAGTGAATTGTTGAGAATATAATATATTTTATTGGCGAGCTAGCAAAGAGAATCAGACACTATCAGGGGTAACACAATAAAATTTGGCAATATTTGTTGTGAAATGTGTATGTCATTTTGTACTTTCACCTTTGCGTTTTATGTGTTAGCTTGCTGGTCGACCCCATTTCCATGCTCCCACTGATCAGAATCCTTTGGTTTATCAATCTTTGTCTGTATCATCCAATTAAAGTTAATTGTGTATCACTTAGAATTAGGTTGTCTCTGACATGTTCTGAATGCCGCAAAAACAGTTATGTCTTACTAACTTATCAGGGAGTTCAATTTCTATTCAAATTATCAGTATTTGTAAGCTATCTTGATTGATGCGTTCTTTGTCCAATGCTATGCACACAAAGCAACAGTGTTGTTCTTACTCTGTTGTCCGATTGCCAGTTAAGTCACGAAGCAAGTACAACATATGTCTTGTACTGACTGGTACATGCAATGCACATGTGTGTGAAAGTAATTTGTGTTACAGCTACTAATTAGCTAAAAAATAGTATAATACATATTTAAGCAAACATAGACAAATAGTAGGAGATAAAATATGCCTTTTAACACAGCATTTTAGACTTTCCCCAATTTCTTCTTTTATCACAGCAGTTATTTTGGCTCGAAACTTTGCCATAAATGCTTAGTAATGTAAAATTTTAAAATTAGCAGTATGTTCTTTGTCATTCATTTTGCCTTGCAAGTATAACTGGTTTCATTGAATTATAGCCCTAATTGAATATTGTTATTTTATTGTGCATTATATTTTTTATAGAACTTTTGGCTCATTTAGTGAAAGACTTGATTGAAGTACAACATAAATACTTGGCCTTTGGAGTTCAACTTGGAGTACCTTTAGACAAGATAAAAACTTTTCAAAAAAATTTTGGTCCTGAATGTGACGAAATATTTGTGCACATAATCGACTACTTTCTGCACAAGTTTGCTACAGATGTTTGGTTTACTAGAATATGTGATGCTCTGGAAGTAGTTGATAGGAAGGACTTGGCTGATATGGTTACGGAGAAATATATAGCACCTCGAGGTAATATAGTGAAGTATGGTTACAAGTTTGTTTTGGTGTCATTGTTGTAGTGTGATATTTAGCAAGCTCAGGGTTGATGTATGAATATTGAGTAAAGCAGAATTATTCAGTGATTATTGTATTAATAACTTAAGTTCACTTATTTCCAATTTTCTCAGCATTAATTGCTATTTTGATTGCTTAGGCGTCCGAGCGTAGCGAGGATGCTGCTATAGGGCAAGAGATTTGTGAGGACGCTGCTAGAGTCTATGGATTATTAAACTTAGCCGATTCACTATATCTGAACCTAACTGTTTTAAAATGTAGTCATAGCTGAAACCAACATAAGATTCTTGACAATGCTGCAGAATGAATCTATTTGAATAGATTCATGTCATGGACCAATCAGATTGCTTTCATGTGACTTGCTACATTCTAAAATTCTTATATGTTATTATTATGTGAAACATTCATCAGCTAATATAAAGAAAGGCTTGTTTTCTACAAGATATGTCTGCTTTGTATTGTCTATACATCTTTAGTAATCAATTTTATTAATATCATATTTGTATATGCCACAACTGTATTCACATAACATAACCTGAATTGGCACCCAATTTTGCTTTACTTGTTCACCAATAAATGAAGGTGACATGCATTGTATAGTTAATCATTGTGCTATTTTAGCTGGTGAATGTGATCAGCCTGTAGCCACAGGATTAAACTAGTTCAAAATTGGCACTTCACAAGTACAACCATCAAATAATTATTCAGCTTTAATTAACTGAAAAGTTTTTCATTGTTGTTATCAGTTTCATGCTATTGCAATTTGTATGCTAGCACTAAGCGATGAATAGGTATATCAACTGCTGATGGTATTAAATTATTTAGTTAAATCTCTCAGTTAAATGTTAATAATTTTCTGCTAAGCTTATTATCCCCACCTAAATCTGATCATTAAAAGAGAATTCTATGTGAAGATCCGTATTTGGTGTTAATCCTTATAGCATCTTCCACAATGTTATGGACAAGATCCACAGCATCTGTCACTACTTCACAAACTCTTCCTGTCGTTAATTCTAGCAATATAGAACAGGGATTTTCCTCTACAGGTGATGCTGTTTTAAATTCTTCAAAAACTCTTACCATCAATAATACTGGCAATGTAGAACAGGAACTGCCCTCTACAGGTGATGCTGTTTTAAATGCTTCAAAAACTCTTTCCATCAATAGTACTGGCAATGTAGAACAGGAACTGCCCTCTACAGGTGATGCTGTTTTAAATGCTTCAAAAACTCTTTCCATCACTACTACTGGCAATGTAGAACAGGAACTGCCCTCTACAGGTGATGCTGTTTTAAATGCTTCAAAAACTCTTTCCATCACTAGTACTGGCAATGTAGGACAGGAACTCACCTCTACAGGTGATACTGTCTTGTATGATGAAGGTAAGGTAACTTAAGTTAAAGTTAATAATATATTGTCAGCGGAAGTCAGTGTTATAGATGCAGTTGAGATTAGCATAAGCACTAAATGATTTTAATTTTTTGTTATTTTAAACAATCTAAATTAAAAAAAACAACAATCTATGCTCTCTACTTCCTGGTAAAGGTACGGTAAGCAATTGTTCTCTTTTTTGGTTTTCTAACTTCAACTCCTGACAATTTTCAACAGCTGTTGAGCTCAATTAGATACTCTAGACCATGAAACATGCTGCCATTTTATACCTTTCAGTACTCTGATGATCTCCATGTATTTCAATTAGAATCTTCTTTTATAGGGAAGTAGGCACTTCATACCACTTATTGAATACCATCATTAACTACAGTCAGCTTTGCTCTGCCCTTTCAATATAACATGCATCTTTTCTTGACAATACAAACTTACTGAAAGTTTAGGCCCAAAGACACAAATTTTTCCATTTTAGCTAACAAATCTCCCAATGTAAAGTAAAGGACTTCTTTCAGATAATTTTTCACCACTTTTTGACATTGAACATTATTACAAAGCCACAGGCACTGTGTACGAGGATTACAAAACCCAAAGCAACTATGGGACATGTGAATCTAATGTTTAGTTGGGGTTGTAAAAGCCAGGTAACACCTTTCCATTAGAGCTCAAATGATATTAATTGATCTGGTGTTGCTGCTCTAGAGTATCCATAACTCTGTTGCAAACATGTCTTGAGCTTGGCAGGCGGTGTTGCCAGCCAATAAAGGAACAATAATCTAATCACACTACACAAATATATCTGGTTCATCCCATGATATTAAGTTGGGGGCGGGGGAGGGAGATATTTTATAGATTCACAAAAAAATAAAACTTTTAGCCACTTGAAAATGGTGCAGTCATGACTATGAAACAGACTGCCAGATGTAAACTTAAAACAAAATATTATGAATGCTATAGGAAGTGTTGATTTGAAGAAGTATTGGAAAGTTTTAAAGAAAATAACTGTAGAGTAAGGCTATAAATTTTCATATCATATATTATATCAAAAATTCAGTCAGGGTAAAATATTTAGAGTGGTGTGGGGTGAGGGGTTGGGGAAACTGAATGTATAAGAGAAGAAAGGGACTGAATGTGTAAGGTGGGGGCAATCTTAGGGCTCCCATAGTCTATGGTACACCTTGATCTGTAAGAATTATTAACATTACTTTAGCAACAGTGTGGTGCCTAGTATCTTCTGATAGTTCGATAAGGTTGACTGCCACCAGTTCCACTGACAGGCCTTGCTGGTATCCCACAGTTGGTCAATTAATAATGGTTAAAGTTATATTAAAAGACATGCAGTAACACAAACAGGCTCAGTTGGTCAAAGAATCTACAGTGCTCAGTGACTATATAGTAGTAGGTAGATGAGGAGTACACAGAAGTATTAATTACTACTACAATGTGGCATGACTATGAATATAGTTAGCGTGTGAGTTAGTAAAATCTTACTTAGTAATTGAGCTCCATTGAGTTCATATTAGAACCACATACTTTTGTCTTTGCCAAGACAACAATGTTAGAGCAATCATTGCCAATGGAGTGGTGAATGATGACATTTTCTAAGCACTCTGCAGGATCTGAAATGGGGAAAATCTCCGCAAAGAGGTTTGGAGGATGAGCAATGTATGCAAATCTTTAGTGGCATATGGGGCTCAGCTATTATAGTGTATAAAGAAGCTTTAGTGAGTCCACTTTGCATTCTTTCATGGTTGTGATAGTCCACTGAATAAAAGTAGTGAGATTGACGATACCCTCAGAATGAGTTTCGAAACTGTTTCTATTTTCAAAACTCTAATTGAGCTGTTTGTACTTTTAATTTTTTGATTGTGCTTGGACCTTTGTCTAGTGTAGCTAGTTCCTTTCACTCCATAAAAAATAATGATTTGTCAACGTTAGTAAGGGTGGGGTCTTTTTGTAAGTGCTATAATCTTTAATCATTTCTATGATATAGAATAGTACTTAAAATCATAATCATGTGAGCAGAAAAATAGAGTGGATTACAATATTTTTTGCATACAATAAGTTTTTTTTTTAATTATTTATTCTGTAATGTTTTCTTTAATTATGTTTACATACAGATGCCTTGACACTCTACGGTCATTTTGTTGATCCAAATGACAAATATTATGATGCAAAATTGAAAATGAAAACATGCAATCTAATTAAGGAGTATATGAAAATTCTAGGAGAACTGCACCAGTTTATTCATAAGGACGAGGATCTAATTGATGATTTACGTTCTGTGGTGCAAAATTGGTTACCTTGTGGAACAGTGTTGAAGAATGATCGATTTCAAAAAATTACTAAAGATAGCTTAGAAGATGTTACTTTCAGAAAATTATGGCGCATCTTTTCTAGTTACTGTTCTTTCTTTAACTTTGAGCTTCTTGAGCATGTTATACGTAGAATTGGTTTTGAGAAAGGTAAAAGAATGATGGAATCTTATAGAACAAGATTCGCTGGTTATATCAAGAACAGAGTGACAAGATGTCCTTCAGGAATAGGAATGAATGGAGAACATCATGTTAAATTATTAGTTAAACTTGATGATTATTTTGAAAACTGCAACTTGGACAAATTAAAGATGCTTGGAGAAGATATATGTAAAATTATTAAAGTAGACCCAATGAAGCTACAAGTAGAAGGAGTTGAAACAGGATGTGTTTGCGTCACTTTTCACTTGCTCATGTCAGCCATACCAGATGGATTTTGGTTAACTGAAGACGAAATCATTCAATTTCGAAGTCTTCGGTACATGAAAGCAAAAGTACTAAAAGTTCAGTGTAATGACATAGACTTCATAATAACAGATTCAGGTAAGAAGCTAATGTAGTAATTCTGTTTGTCTTATATCGTTAAAATTTTAGTAATGCACAGTCAACCTCTCAGTAGTCATCTGAGACTTCCACTCTTAGTAATCAGACAGGGAATGTTTATTGAGAACAGTTCCCCAATGTGAACTTCTTGCTAACTAACTATAAACTTGTTATACTACATTTGCTGTAGTATGATATATACAGATACTGAAGATTAGTGTAACAGTGAGAAGTAAAAAATTATACAATGGGTTAGAAAGGTGATATTTGAAAGCTATATAACTACACATGTACAAAATACTGAGAAACAAGCATACTCATTAAGTGTAAATGTGGAATGAAGTGTGAACTGATGATGAGCTAATAATGAAATTTTAGTGTTCAACTTTGGCTAAGTCTTAATAAACTACTTATAATTGTGCATTTAATGTGACACAAGTTGAAATTATAAAGGATAATATTAGAAGTACATTATAATTATATATATTTCAAGTCACCTGACTGGGCTGAATCGAAGTTAATTCACTCTGTAATGATCATATTGTTACTGCTAATAAGTGAGAAATATGCTGTAATAATGGCACTAATCTTATGAAGCTTATTGAAAAGAATTAGTAATGTTTTTATATATGCTCTGAAAATTTACTTATTGTATGTAGTCAGAACATTGAATAATGATGGTAATTCCTGAGGTCGTAACACTGAGATTTATTAGGTTATACAAGTTATCAACAATTGAGTTATTGTTTCATCTTTCAACTTGATAGTACAATAGTATTTATTTTTAGTTACAGAAGATATATATTTTTTGCTATTATAGAAAAAAATGAGTTTCCGTGGCCTTTTAATGCTGCAGAAACTAATGAAGAACAAGTAAGTTCAAAGAGCTTATTTCAGACAAGAATTAAGATGTAGATTTGTATTTATATCTAATACAAGAACAGAACCTAGCGAGATATAGTACCTAGGGATATCTTGCTAACAGACACCAATGAGAGCCATTTCATTCACTTACAGTTTGAAGACAAGTGATATATTTTTTTGCACTCACCACATACACTCTCCACATAAGACACCATATAATATGCTGAACTACACACACAGCTTGTGAGACTAATAAGGACTTACAAGAATGGGATTGCTATTTCTCCTGATCAAGCACAAATTAACTCAAAATAGCATGAATTTCAGAGAAACTACTCAAGGTATACGTTATTAATCTTAGTTACCCACTCATTTAGCTTTGCCATATTCTCTAAACGGCTTGCACTGGCAATATTCTTTACCATCAAGAAATATTTTTGACATAATTTGTGTTAAGTGGAATTTATATTCAACAATTGCTTTATTTTAATTAATCCTGTGTAAATAGTCAAAATTAGATTACAGCCACTTAATTTACCATGCGTAACTTCACTTCTGGAAGAATTAGTTGATATTATGATACCTCAACACCAGTTTATTTGGTGTATGACCGCATGAAGCAGTTATACTCAACAGTATAAATGTGATATGTGTGGGGCTTAGGACAAGGCCAAAGTGTTTAATTTCAATTACCTCACGTAATTTAAGTTCATTACTTTATGCTAAGAAATATTCATCTCTGCAACAAGACTCAGAATTAATAAAAACATAGAAAATATGTTAGTGTATTATGCTGTAGATTGAAGATTAATAAATTGTCTAACTTATTCACCATACAATGCCATTTTGTTTAGTGTTTAACTCATTCATATTTCACACTAAAGAGTCAACATTTCATAGAGTCTAAATTTCAGTCAGGCATTTATCAAGGAGAGATAGTTTGACTATTAATCATCATGTTCTAGACTAATTCAGTGTTAGGTCACTGATATAAAAATTAAACATGTATATTTTTCTTATAGACTGGCAGAATGTAAGCTTTACCTAGCAATCTTGTATACAGTGTTTCTCAATCGCCACCTTCACTTATAATTTTTGACCAGAATTAAAGAACTTGCATGCGGTTTTACCTGCAGTCTGAGCTCAATTTTGGTCGTATTTTCAAGCTTTCTAACTCCAGCAAGTCATTCTGTGCCAATATATGCACTTTTACCACCAGTAACAAAGTTTCCTAAGGAAGTAGGTGTTTTGAATAGCCTTTACAGGGCTACTGTGGCTTGCGTTTAAACATTTTTGTCGATATATATCAATGCAGAGCAAAATACTCACCTATATATTTAATGGGCCACTATAACACAATAACAAGCAGTTGTGAAGTGTCTTAGTATAGAGTTTTTCTTATAAATATCTACTTCTGAGAATATTTTATGATTTATGTTTGTAGGGAATTATAATCATTTACTCCTTCTTGACTAGAGTTCTGTCAATCAAGTTAGCTAACAGCAGTCTAACTTTTAAGTTGTTATAATATGCTAAAATAATTGTTCATGCGGAGTGGTTTTCCACTTTTCCCTCCTGCAGACTTGATGTCGTCCTCGACATGCACTTATTGTCTTCTCAAGATTGATGAGACAAGCCATCAGCTTTTCCATTTCTAGTCCCTGGCCTATAGTGAACTTTAAAGGTAAAATCTTGAAGGAATAGGGCCCAGCGTGTAAGTCGCTTGTTGGGTGATCTTTTTGTTTTAAGGAATTAAAGAGCATGGTGATCTGTTTCCAGAATAAATTTTCATCCAACTAAATGTGCCTCAAAATGGCGCACTGTGTCAACTATAGCTAAGCACTCTATTTCCGATGCAGAATAATTTTTCTCTGGTGAACGGAGCTGACGAGAGTGGAATGCAACTGGCCATTCTTGTCCATCTCTGCATATACTTATTACTTCACCAACACCTGCATAACTAGCATCTGTGTGGATAATATATTGGTCTTCAGCAGTAGGTATATTTAATGTACAGACCTCACACAAAGCATTCTTTAATGTATCAAATGCAGTTTCCATCTCCTCTGTCCATACTGTTTACATGGGCTCTGAGTTTCTTAAATTAGCAGTTAATCGTCTGGCTTTTGCTGCGCAATCTTTTATGAATTTTCTGTAATATCCAGTGGTTCCCAGAAATGTTTGACATCTTTTTGAGTATTTGGTCTGACATAATCCCTGATTGCTGTGACTTTAGCTTCTGGTACAGTAACTTCACCATCACCAATTATATGGCCCAAGTATTCCAATCTTGCCTTTCCCCAGACACATTTTTAGGGTTTAGCTGTTAGTCCAGCCTCCTGCAGACTTTTTAAAACAGCTGACACATCTTTAATATGGTCCTTACCAATTTTACTGAAAATGAGTACATCATCGATATAATGCAGTGCTGCAACTCTCCAGTCCACTGAAGACAGTGTCCATTAATCTCTGGAATGATGAAGGAACATTCTTCATACCAAATGGCATCCTCACAAACTGATACTTTCCAAATGGAGTAGTGAAAGCAGACTTCTCCTGGGCTGTACCTGTAAGACTGACCTGGTAGAAACCCTTTGCAAGGTCTAACTTGGATAGTACAGTGCAATTACCAATTTTGTATCAAGCAATTGTTCAACAAGAGGAATATAATATGGGTCATCACTGTAAGTTTGTTTAACCTTCTATAATCAACACATAACCTGACCTTACCATCAGGCTTCTTAACTGGCACCATTGAGGAGGGCCAGGGACTAGTGGAATGTTGAATAATTCTTTGCTCCAATAGTCCAGCAATCTCCTCCTGGACCAGCTCTCTCCAAACATCCGGTAGTTGATATGGTGGTGAATGCACTAGAGGAGCTTGACCTGTGTCAACATATCATGAAGAAGCACACTAGTGTGTCCAGGAGAATCTGAAAGCACACATTCCCATTCCTTTAGTAGATCAGTCATCTGTTTTCTCTCCTGTTGAGAGAGGGCATCCCCATGTAGATGTACTTTGGGCTTGTCCAATGATGGATCATCATTTGCAGCTACTACCAATCTGTGAACAACACCTGCCAAATGAACATTATGGTGGTTTGCATAAGTTAAAATGTACTCTCTTCCCAGTTTTTTCTCGCTTTCTACTACCTGGGATAGCCAAAATCAAATTAATGTCATTGGGAACTTCAATTATTTCATAAGGTCCTTCCCAAGTGCAATCAAGCTTATTGCGAAGTCCAGGATATCGGTTTAATACCAATTCACCCACTTTATAATTTCTCGACTTAGAATTTTTGTTGAAACTGGTCTTCCTTTCTTCTCTACTTGTGATCTCATTTTGTTTAACTTCCTTTTTAATCAAAGTTACTCTTCTATTTAAGTCTACAACCCAGGTCATTACATTCACTTTACTGGCAGTATGAGGATCTAACTCCTCTAAAACAAGGTGTAAGGGAGATCTTAGATTCTTGCCATAAATTATTTGGAAGGGTGAACAACCTGTGGACCTATTTGGTGTTGATCTAACAGCACACAATGCAAATTTGAGCTGATCATCCCACTCAAGACCCTGATGATCAAGCTTGCGCAACATTGGTATAAGTTTACCATGAAATCTCTCCACTCAACCATTGGATTGAGGATGGTATGGTGTAGTGTTTAGCTGTTTGATTCCCAGTCTCTGACACAAAGATTTCATAAGCTTTCCCATAAACTGAGTACCCTGGTCATGCAGAATAGTATATGGAGTGCCCAATCTACTAAAAATATCTAGTAGTCCATCTGCCACCTCTTCTGCAGAAATAGACTTAAGAGGAATAGCCTCAGGATTGCTGGAGGCAAGACATATACAAGTCAAAAGGTATTAATATCCCCTCTTAGTCCTCGTTAAAGGACCAACTAAGTCTATAGCCATGTGTTGAAATGGCTCTGACTGTATAGGTGTACCACTGTGGTGGAAGTAGTGGGCTATGGAAGAGTTGTCATCTAATGACTGAAATGGTTGGTGTTGTTGAAGGGCCCTATTACGGGTGCGTCCTCGTCTGCATGCCATATTGGAAGATAATAAATGACACAATGAGTGAAATAATAACAGCACAATATATAACATTCGGTTTCACAAACAGAATGGAACAACCACAATGCAATAATAGAAATTGGTAATAGAAGTTTTAAGGATACTATTGCCCAGAATAAGCAAAGGAGTGGAAAATCGTTGGTTCCTAAGCTCCAGTCTACAATAAATTGAGAAGTGAGCAGGAACAGACTGCTGAACAAGGTCTTGAAATTGAAGTAAATGTCTTCAAATGTGGGCGGAAACACTCTACACCCGAGAACTGACCAGGGATTGCCTGAATAAAGAAGAACAAGTGAAACAACAGCTTGAACAATGGGCTTGACTCAATATAGGAAAAAAGTAACTTCGATGATGCAGGTGTTCGTCTCCAAATATCCCAGAAGATGATGAAGAGCAACTAGGACCACCGCTGTTACCAAGTGTGGTGGAAGTAGTGGGGAGACAACTGAGAGTAGCTGCCACCTGAGTGTCACAAGCTATACACAAACCCTTTCACAGGTTCCCTTAACTATCAGCTGCTGCTTTCCAAGGCAGAACAGAAGGATGTCTAAGGGTTAAGTGTAATGTAAAGCTCATGGAATGACACTAAAGGAGCACATGCTCAGCAGGCCAATATATTAGGAACCCACTGGGCATGCACAAGGGTGATTAGGTGATACAGGAAGTGAGGGTTAAATGGAATATATGAATGATCAGTTAGCTAATTAGAAATAATAAATACAATATTCATGCTAATAATCTAAGTTGTTCAGATGAGGGAGTGTCCAGGGGGTGTGATTGGGGTATGTTCTGGTAATGTGATAGGGATTCTACCACAACCACCCATAGATGCTTTCAATTCTCCAGCTTTATTTTTTTTTTAACATTCGTCGCACGAGTGGCAATACTGTCTTGCCTATTTGACATGCCTGGCCAAATGCAATTCTCTCTTAATTAACATTCTTATGCCCAACATGAGCCCGGTGATCATGAGCTAGCCTGATCATTGTCTGTCTTAAGCCTTTTGGAATTAAAGTAACTTCCCTAGTGCATACAAGCCCATCTTCAACTTGTTTCTTTTAAATATCTCCAGTCCATACAAATCCTTATTGCTTTGTATCAGAAAATTTCTTCCATTCATTTAATGTACAATCTTCAGTGAATGTTTTCACATATTATTCATTTTTAAGTGTACTTCCCTCCTCCAACTTGCACACACCTGCTAAACCTTCCAATTCCAACTGAACTACATTATTTTTTTGTACAGCATTTTTACTTTTCCCACTATTTCATTTTCATTCACCATATCATTAGACATATCTACAACAGTTATACCCTCAGGCCCATTCTGTTCTAACACCTCATCATTGACCTGCAACATCTACTTCACCTTGGAAATCACCAATGGCAAGCTTGACTGTAGTGGTTGGTGCCTCTACTGCATAGCCATCTAGCCACTTCAGAGAAATCCTGTTAGTTGGAACAAAGGAATAATTATTCAGAACACTTTCTGGAATTACCGTTATACAGGCTCCACCATTCATTTCGCATTGAACTGGTTCCACATTGATGTGTCCTTGTAAAATCCATTCCTGGAGTGATCTGTCCATTTCCACATTCTTCAGTGGGCAATTAATGGTCTTTGGTTTTGGACATTCAGCCTTAAAGTGTCCAGCTTCTCCGCAGTTGTAGTGTTTGCGTCATCCACTGTTGTTGTCTTTGTTAGATGGTGGTTTCCACTGGCTTTGTTGTTGTTGCTGCTCTCCTAGTTCATGCTGTGGTTGATATTTATGCTGGCCCATATTCCATGTCTTAGCTGCTTTGCCATATGGTTCCTCCCACTTGTTGACAGCTTGGGCTAGCTTCACAGGATTTTTTTTATTTGATTTCCAGACAGCACATTCCTTCTTTACTTTGACTAGAATTTTAGCCTTTATCCATTGAAATCTGTGGCATTCAGGAGGAGTGTCACCAAGTAGTGAATCTACATGAACAGTAGATTCATGGATTGCTTGCTGGATACTCTCTGTCCATTTCGTCCTGGCAATAGAGTACTGTTGCAAACAAGCTGTCTCTGAAAAGGCCAGCCAGGCTATCGGGGTTTGTTTTGCTACTGGGTAACTCCGTCAATGTTGTGGAGTAAATATATTCCAATATTCCGTATTCAACTGCCCTTCAATACAGCCCTGAAGAGCATGTAGCCACTTTCTTTCTGAAATTTCATTGTCTATTAACACATGTTCAAACCCTGTAAAGAAAGGTATGACTTTTGTGGTAGAAGTTAATCTTGGTAATCTATTCAGTACAGACTGATAAGTTTGCCTTTGAGCGTTGAGTTATGCTGCCTTCTGTTGAGCTTCACATAATTCCAATTGTTGAGTCTTCATAAACTCCTGCTCTGTTTGCCTCTGACCTTCCTGATGTTGAAAAATGAGCGTCATTTGTTGTTTAAACTGTTTGGTGAGCATTTCTTGTCTCCTTACTTCATCTTCTCATCTTTACTGATCCCGCTTTTCGTCATCTCTCTTTCTTTCCTCGTCTCGACGTCTTTGTTCTTGCATCATACACTGAAACATTGTAATCATGTCACTATGTGGCTATAAACTAGCCATCTCAAATTGATTGCTATCAATTGCCTCCGTCACTGCAGGCGACTGATCCTCCATCACATTGGACTCCCGTTGTCCGAGATTTCGCTTATCCATAATTGGCAAAAAATGAAACGATTCTGTCCACTCCACTGTACCTTCGTTTGTTGTTTCGGTTGTTATCTCTGGCACTGGACCGTCCAATTTCCAGATTTCCAGTATCGCTTGTCTCACTGGAACATTCCAAGGCTGTTTGCTAATCTCCCAGCACTCATTCTCCAGCTTGACTGTATTTTTCTTCTTCGGAGTAGTTCAGGTTCACTAGGTCTTACTTTGCCTCAACCTGAACCACCGCTGCTACCAAATGTAGGGAATAATAATCCTTTTACTCCTTCTCGACTCGAGTTCTGTCAATCAAGTTAGCTAACAGCAGTCTAACTTTTAAGTGGTTGTAATATTAGTTGCTAAGACAGAACTAAATTGACAATAATGATACAGTGCTTAAATATGAATTTGTGAATAATGACGAAGTTGCTTGACGAATATCTTACCCTGCAGCAGAAGTGCCTGATTCACGGGTGCAAACTAAAATACAATAATAACGATAATTATATACAACATAGCTAGCTAAAATGATTATGTTCATGTGGATTGGTTCTCCACAATATTAATCATGTGAACACAATAGTATGAGTATGACAATAAGTCAGGAGTCAGTGTTCCCAGATCCAGGGAAACTGCAAGACCAATTATTGTGCTTGAAATACCTTTACATCCTTACCAAATAGCTCTTTACTGCAGTAGGAGGGTTTGATGAAAGTCATGTTTTGTATGTATGAAAACTTCACCACAGAGTGACTCTTCCAGAAAAGCCTGATGCTAGAATATGGTCATCAGTGGATTCCATTGATATTAAGAAAGCAGTACTTAGCCCAGATATTAATATAAAACACATAAGTTTACCCATTGTAGTCACATGACATTGACTGTACTAGTACCAGTATAACTTAAATTATTTCAATTTAATGAAACACAGAAGTTTGGATATATTCAAACTCGAAGAAATGATGACTCTGATCATATAAATATTCCTTCAACTTCCTTATAACTTGTGATGCAAACACTCTTTGTAGTAAGCAATGGATGTGACTTCAATTTTTCTTTAATGAATTGGGCAAGGCATTTTCCATGGTGTTTCTCTTGGCATTCTCCTACACTGCTCTGAGTTAATAATAATAATAATAATAATAATAATAATAATAATAATAACTATATAATAATAATAATAACAATATTAATAATAACTATAATAATAATAATAATAACTATAATAATAATAATAATAATAATAAAATAATAATAATTTTCTTCAACCAATGGTCCATTGAAAGGCAATGGATAAAAACAGCCAGATGCTGACATTTTTTGTGAAGGACTAGAGATAGTGATGACCATCTCAATAATGTCATAGCCAGAGTAGCATTAAGGATGTGGGTGCTAAATTAGATATATCATTCGTCACTGTAAGTATAAGAAAGACAATAATTGTGACCCTCAGTGTAAACTGTCAAGACTGTCTGAATGTACCTATTACCTTGAGCAGTAGTCAGCCATCATCTTCACCAGCACATCAATAACAATTGCTGGCTATTGATCATTTAGAGTACAGTGTAGAGATAAAAGTGGCGATTACATGCAAGAAACCTGCAGCGATAGGGACTCTGATGGGAATTCTGACCTAGATAATGAAGTAAATGAACTGATGTATGATATGATGATGAAAGTGAGCTGTATTATGTTCATAATTGCAAGTTCAACAAATGTATTAACAATATTATATTTAAAATTTTCTGATAAAATCTCATCATTTCAAACAACAAGTTTAGTGAAGCACAATTCAGAAAATATGCATGGAAACAAAATTGTTAAGGCCTGTACAACTGTACTAGACCTTTTTAACTACTTTCCTTTTAAGCATTTCCTGCAGTAATGTTGGGAACTGCTTTTTGACTGCTTTCTGCAGAGGTCATTCACCAAAAAAATCCCATTTCCACTAATACTGCTTGTGTTTTACTATGGAAAACTTCATTATTAATTATTTACATACCTATAACTATGAACTTCAACCCTTCTTTGGTAGCAAATTCAGAGTTCAACAACAAGAAATAGCGGGAAGAAAGACCATTAGCCTGACCATAGAACTGGTAGTCTTTGCCAGGGACTGAGCAGGATGACATAATCACTAATGCATATTTAATGAGGCTAGTATGCAAGTCTATGACTTCCGGTTGCACCGGCGATTAGGCTGGGTAAGTTATATAACATCACTTGCTTGACATGTGTCAGCTGTGGGGAACTCTGCGAAATGCGAATGTTTAATTTCACACTGGCAAAAATTAAAATTCCTATAACAATATGTTATAGGAATATGTGCAATAACTCTAGCATGGGTTTTTCTGGGGTGTAGAATCACTTTCTGATATTAGTTATTAAATTAAGAGTTATACAATGTGTTATTTACTGAATATATTTTAGTATAGCTATTTGAATACAAAATATTAATAAAACTTTGGGCATTTTAGTTTTGTGGGTACTGACAGTATCATCTGTGAGCTTGTATCGGCATCGTAAATAAATTGTTGAAGCATGCCTGATGCAGTAAAATGGGCTAAAAATATTCTTTGTTGATTTGGCTTTATTTAATTGTCTGACAGGGTCACGAACAAGGCCATACTAAGCTTTCCTTTTGTGAACAAATTTGATGATTTGTCATTCACACCTTGTAGCAGGCTATCTACCTCAGACTTCCATCCAGGAAGACCAATTTTAAATTTTGGAGCTGATTTTTTGTAATGCATAAGAACAAGTTACTCCAATATCACAGAAAACTCCGATAAGTTCTATTGAATCTCTGAGTGGCACTAGCAATGCTATTAGAAGAGGAGTGGCTAGATTTTTCACCACTGATATTACAAAGATTACTTTATGGCTGACTTTTGACAGTAATTCTTCTAGGGTGCTGCTTTTATAATGAGAGCAGATATCACAGTCAACATGATAGCAATAATTTTTCCTATCATTTTCAATGCTGTCTATTTCAGCTTTAGTCTTCTTGGCTACATTTTCAATAGCCTCACTTATGTCATCAGTAATAATTTTATTACACTTGATTTCAATGCTATTAGTGATGAATATCCTCGAGATTAAGACATACTTTCTATAATCAGTTTTGATTTTAGCATTCTCCTAGAAAACTCTCATTCTGTTGCTTTCAAATACTTCACATTTTACCCAGTAGATAGTGAACAACAGATTCATACATTCAGCATGGTATTTGTAGCACCACAACCTTGGCAAACTGCCAAGTCTGTTGAACATGGAGACAAGAAAGCTGCCATGCAGTTACATGGCACCTCACATTTACTACATGCAAGCGTGAGAGAAACAATCCAATTTTCTCAGTTTGAAATCCTTTCTGGCTTCACAAGCTATAAAAATAGCTATTCTTAAGCATTTTAATCTTACAATTTTTTCCTCCCAATGCAAGTATATTTACTGGATGTCACTTGTTTGGGTGCCTATGAAGATCCTTCGCAATGATCCAGTCCGTCCTCTCCACGAAAAGGACAATTATTGCTGAAACGAAAGTTTAAGCTGTTCAGATCTATTGCACTTTTAAGCTTACTACTGAGACTTTGGTAGTTTTCCTTTGCGCTTTTATAGATTAATGAAAAAAAAATTGTGAAAGTATTTGCTGACACATCATCAACAAAACTGTAAAATATTTTTACTCTAGTATAATATTTAAATACATAAATTAGCAATACCACGTAAAAATTAACTCAAATTTAAAAACTAATGCCAGAATATGATTCTATACACTCCAGAAAACCCTATGCTAGTGATAGCTATTACATATAATTGTGGAATATTGGTCAAAATTTATTTTCACAGGTCACAATTTCCCAGAGCTCATCACGGTTGATGTATGGCAGACAAGTGATTTTATGAATTTTACTTGATAGAAAATAGCTAGAACCTATTAACAGTATACCATGGATTTGATTGTGAGGTATTACTCTTGCTACTGAATTCAGTGTAAATCAGACAGCAAATATTTCGAATTATCCACTGCTCACAGAAAGCCAGCAAGTTGTTAGAAGATGACTATAAGAACATTCTTGGGCAAATAGAATACTATAAACTGCAATGCTAACTTTGACCAAAATAGTCCATTATTCTGCCTCATAATTATGTATGAGCTACTAATGTAAATAAATCAAAATTAGAAGCATAATTTGAGCTATTATTATAATCATGAACATCTGTAGCAAAATATGTGAAAAAATATATATCACTCCTGCATTAATCTACTTGTATATTTTAATTTAGTGTAAAGAAACAGAATCAAACTCTGTCAAAGTAAATGAATATACGTATGTGAGACAATCTGCCCTTTCATGGCTAAGTAAGACTGGATGTTTGAAGCAATTAAAGAAATTGATAACTTATGGTGTGGACATAAATCATCAAATAAACACTGGAGCATCACCTCTATATATTGCCAGTCAAAATGGACTTATAGAAGTCGTAAAGGAACTAATAGCAAGTGGTGCACAGATAGATCTACAAGAGAACACTGGAGCATCTCCTCTATATATTGCCTGTCAAAATGGACATATAGATGTCGTAAAGGAACTAGTAGCGAGTGGTGCACAGATAGATCTACAAAAGAACACTGGAACATCTCCTCTATATATTGCCAGTCAAAATGGACATATAGATGTCGTAAAGGAA
>WLWI01000815.1_pt1 | contig 27425 bp, 13 predicted proteins | sample 6701501 | NCBI WGS metagenome assembly WLWI01 (sample SAMN12718690, study PRJNA515312) | sponge metagenome | isolation source: marine sponge | host: Mycale hentscheli | place: New Zealand: South Island, Marlborough, Capsize Point | collected 2014-11-01 | reverse complement strand
GATTTTTTGACTCCAAGTAACGGTTGACTCTCTACTCCGGACAACGGCCAAGTTGTGTGCCCCAAAATGTAATGTCTTGTACAAAATTTACTTCTTGGGACGGCCAGTTAGCCACACCCAACTTATTGATGCCAGGTCAGCTGAGATCTTACAAGTGATAGATAGAGGGACTTCTTAATGTTAATGGGTGATGTGCAAGGAATTGTTCGCCTAATTAAATACAGAGACCGATAAGCTTTGCTGCTTATTTCTTTGATGCAAGTGAGAATTTAGCTCTTCAAAAGGATCTTGACAATTTATTGTCATGGTGTCAATCTTGAAAACTTTCTTTAAATACTTCTAAATGTGCATATATGAACGTCTCCCTATCATCATCTACTAACAACAATTACACCATCGGTAATGATACAATTAAAACAGTGACTCAACAGAAAGATATAGGTATTTTAATCTCTGATATATAGTTTATCTTGGTCTGTCCAACTGTTCCCAGCTATGGTTTCCCAACTAAATACAAGACATTATCTTATTGGAAATAGTTCAACGGCGTGCAACTAAATACATTTTAAATAATTATAATATTTCTTACAAATTAAGACTTATTCATCTCAATATTTTACCACTAATGTACTACCTACAATTACTAGACCTATTATTTTTTGTTAAATGTCTTAAGAATCCGTCTGATTCATTTAATGTATTTAATCACGTCACTTTTCATTCTGGGTCCACAAGATCTTCATCTAATCAAAAAAACTCCGAAATAAGGTCAAACTCTATACAAAGGCCAAAGGGTTCGTCCCCATGCATGGCTGTTGTTCGGAGGTTTGACTGTATAGGTAAATGTTTGGTTATGATGTGACACGCTATATAATGTGAAAATTGAATAACAGAGTGTAGAATTTTGTATTTCATATACTTGTTTCCTCCAGGCAGCGCAATGTGTTCAAGACTAGTGATTCTAATATTCACATGAGTAAGTTCTGTTATTGTTGTTGTTGTGATTGCTGTTTTTGTGTGTCATTATGGTAGATGCTAGTAAATAAACATTCATTAATGTTGTTTACTTTGCAGTGCCCCACCCGAAACTACACCGAACACCTGGAAAACCTGGTAATTTAAGTAGTTTAGCAAAGAGATAAAACTTTATAGAGTCTATCGGATACTATATTTAATTATTGTTTCGGTATGAATTGTAGTTCTTTAATCTTTTTTTTTTTTTTAGGAAGTTTAATGGGTCCAGTCATAGGTCAGCATACAGAAGAAATTTTGAAGGAGCTAAAGTATTCTTCTACAGAAATACGAAACTTTCTAGATCAATCCATAGTTTATCAATTACCTAATTCTAAATTGTAAATATGATTTTGAGCAACATAACCAACGTTTATAATATAGCAATAGTATTATTGTTGTGTTCTTGAGTAATAACCCTCGTTAGATCATATCAACTAATAGAGGTGTTAGATTGTCAAGCAAACTATTGTATTAAAAAACTGGTTGAGAGTATATATAAAGCAGGATAAAAACCATTACAGTGAAACCTGGTGATTTCTATAATGAGCAAATCACATCTATATAGCTAACTTCCCGCTTGCCCCCTGCCAACTCCCATAGAAATAGAGTATGTATGGCCAGCCAACTCTTAAAACAAGCACCTCCAATTTCTGAATAATGAACCCCTGACTGTGCCCCCTCATATACTTTTCCAATAAATTGCAATAAGACCATGCCTCGTCTAGTATGACGATTAATGCACTCTACAACTAGATGAATGTCAACTGTAAGTATAAGAAACAAGATATACTTGCAAGTTTTGAATAAATTTCTTCAGAAAAATTTAGTCCATAACAAGCTCCCTGTTCACTCTGAAGGATTTTCTGTTGTCTTCTAGCTAATCTTCAATGCTCCTGTCATAATTTGACGTACTGTTTTTTTTTGTTTGTTTTGTTTTTTTGCTGGCAAGGCAAAAGATCTTGCAATGTTATTGTTTTTTTGTTTTGTTTTTTGCAAGTTTTACTATTAACATACTTTATTTGAAATTATTGACCAAAAAAATATTGTACTCCTAAATGTTGCTCAAGTATGTCTATTCTTTTTGTTTAAAAAATTATATGACTACAGCAAGATAACCAGTCCCTTGAAGGTAAATTGCATGTGAATACTTTGTACAACAGTGACTTCAGTAAAATTTGAGTATATATGTTATAGACCATTTTCAAACTACAAACCTGTTTTAAAACAGTCTTGCTCCTGACTAGTTGCACATTATGCTGGTCTTACATAGTCCGGTGTAGCCAGACCCTATACCGAACTGCTACGCTGAGTACGTGGGTCTGGCTCTGCCAGACTAGGTCTCACAATAGTGATATATAATTATAACCAAGCAGTGTCAACCTAAAAGTTGGGCTGGCTCCTAACTAGACACCAGATACAAACTGTTCTGGTACTAAATAACACACAGAAGTACTAATTATTAGTCTACTATTTTGTCAATTCAGTTCCCCATGTATTGTAGGAAAGCAACAAGTAAGGTAATTATTAAATCTCTGGGAGAAAATAATTGAAGCTCTACAACCCAAAAACTTCCAGGACCGCTTGCTTAGCGCATAAGCTCTCTGCCACTGAGCTACAACAACTAGCTGGCAAACAAACAATTCAATTCTGTACTTATACTGTGAAGTGGTACTGCTATGCTACAGTTTCAATCTCAACTGACGAAAAGAGAATTTCTTTATTCAAATATTCTTTTTATCCATAGAATTTTTTTTTACTCTGCTAATCTATCAGTTCACAATTTCTTGTCTTCTTTTACTCGTAGATGTGTTTTGTGTTTTTTCTCTTTAATCTTTCATGAGAAATAATTGATAAACGAACAGAGTAAAGAACTCCACAGATAAAATGAAAATTTGAAAAAAATAAAATACAGAATTGAAGTGTTTGCTGGCTGGTTGTCATAGCTCAGTGGCGACTAAATTTCTTTAATTCTTTGTTTAAATTAAGCCTACAAAAAAGAGAGAATACATCTGACCCTAAATCTGTAAATACAAAGACTCATTATGTTAAATGGTAGGTTTGAAATCTTAATGTTTCAAGCCTTGGAAAGCGGTTCTAATGTAAAAAGTATTGCAATTTTGAAACAACCACAGATTACAAAGCCACCTCTATGACCAATCCATCATTTATAGTGGATTCCTGTCACTACTATAAGGAAGTAATGATGATAATGTTCAAAATGTAGTAATAACAACTTAGTAATTATAACTTGTGGTGTGCTACAGAAATGACAAGCGAGCTACCCTAACTTTAAAGTGATTGTTAATTAGGAGCTACAGCTCTTGGCATGATTTATGTAGTTGTTGAAATTGAAATGTTCCAACTTGACTTACCCTATCAATGTCGATGAAGAGAAACTAGTGTTGTAGGGTCTGCTATGTTTTTAAAGTAAGCAAAAGTTCAGGCATTTAGATCTACTCCAAGACTATCTACTGTTCAAGGTCCGCAAATCATTACTGAATGATGAACAGATTCATTAGTTCGTTATTTTATCAACACACTTTATCAACTTGCATAATTAGTGGTGTGGGCAAAAAATAAGTAAGAATTGAATAAATACCACGGAATATCAACAGTGTTACCCCCTTAAGTGTCTAGCTAGGATCAAAGGTTGCTAGGCAACTTTTTTTTCAGACATGTCATACTTAATTTTGGTAATTGACAAGCATGATGAGGGGGGTTGGATGGTCAAGTTGTTGAACAATTCTTGCCAGACTGCAAACCATAAACAGTTTTGTCTTTTGTATAGTACTTATATTAAAAACAATAAAAAAATATTATAGTACCACATAGTTTCTATTTTTTTATTTTTTAACCCAAACTCATATCCAACAGATAGCTACAGCGGTTCAAAGAGATCCAGACTTATTGATTACCCTGCTGCGCTATCACTGCTATATTCTGAGCTCTAAAATGTTTCATTTTAGAAAAGTCTTTTTGGATGACAATTACAAACGATAATGTGTGTAAAAAAATCAATCAAACAAGAATACCAACAACAAAAATTGTGCACTAAAAGTATTCGTTCTGGTAAAATTGTATGTTAAACTTTAAAAAAAAATTAAGCCTGAATCACCAGAATAGATTTAAAAATATTTGTTTTAAATCATCATGGCACCTGATGGCTAGGAGATGATTGCCATACATCTTTTATTCCATGCAATAGCTGATACTACTACCACCAAATAATATTAAAAATTAGTAAGATTACAGTATTAGTAAATTGGAGAAGTATATTATCTAGACAATATTTATATACCTAACAATCGCCCAAGACATATTTCACAGTTTGGTGCACATATACATACAGAGACACCATAATTACGACTTTATACTTACTTAAACTTTATAATCCAGCATGGATCTGCAGTATGTGCAGGGCTGTGGACAGAAAACGAGGAGGGGCAAAAATAACTTTCTTAGATTTTTTGGAGGGGCAGCGAGAGTGAAATACAAACATAATACGACACAGTACTTAAACGATTTTATGGAGGGGGAGGAGGGGGGGGGGGGGGTGGTGAATGCCCTTTCACCTCTCTTAAAAAGAGTCCTCAAGATGGCTTGAACAATTTTAATCATGTGCAGTCTAAAGTATAGTTTGAATTGTGAATACAACAAATGGTAACGGATAAAATATCCTGACTTAGATCTTATCACTCCACTGGTAAAGAGAAAAATAAAGCCCTCCTTCAAAATTGCATAGTTTTCTCCTTATGTTTGCTGACCTTTCTGTATTAAATCTGCTGTGCATAGGGATAACTGGAAAAGGAGATTGCTTTGTGTAACAACTCATAGACAATCAACCTTTTGTTTGTTGATCTTTGGATCTGTGTGTGTATACTTTAGTATGGAGGTACATTAGACCCTCACCCCAAACAGTATGGGACCAAGAGAGTGTTAGAATTTGTGAAATGTTCAGTTTGAAAATATGTCAAGTATGATTATTTCAATGAATATCATTACATATTATTACTTAGTAATTTATGAAGTTCCCTATAAGAGGAACTTATTTTCCCTTTTTGTCTGAGCCATGAGAACATAGCCATCTCTAGCTGATCAACCTTGCCTATCTTTGGGCTTTCGCTGGATGACTGCAACCCATCTTGCTCAGCTTTCGTTTATGCTCTCATAGACTGTAGCCCTTCGTATAATTATCTGCAGTAATGGTACGAGTACTTTGTATTCCTATGCCAGTTATCTGTGAGTGTGTGAGAGCTTTTTACATTTTCTTTTAAAAGAAGTTTATTCTGAGGTCTCTCCAAGAGATATTCTTCTAGGATGGATAAGTGGCAGATGTACACAAACACGGTCAAATGATATATGTAATATGAAGGGTATGCCCTGTGAGGTTCAGATTTGTAAGTATCTACTATCGGCCCTTTTTAAAATGATCTGATACCCTTTGAAATGATCTGAACAATCTAACCTGTTCTAAAATAGCCTGGTCTGTTTTAAAATAGTGGTCTGTTTTCAAACCGTCTGGCCCATCTTAATAAGGTCTGGTCAATTTTAAACGGCTAGACCACTTTATAACAGTCCAAGTTTGTAATAGGTCTGTAACCTACATAACTGCTTGTAGTGATAGTCTGTAACATATATACATAACTGCTTCTAGTGATAGAGCTAAAAAAAAGATACAATTAAAACCAACTACATATTTTCACTGCACCAACTACATATTTTCACTGCACCAACTGTCACTATTTCCAAGGTCACAAAAAAATACTTCACATTTACTAATTACAGAAAAGTACAAAAGTACATAGAAACATTGTGGAAGTTAACTAATAAGTCAAAACTAACAAAATAAGTATTTTACACACTATTGATGAAATGCTTAACATCAAGAAGAAAACTAATTCTTCAATATTTTCATTTCGTATTAGCTAAACATGTCTCAAATCTCTAGTCAAAGCAACATTACCTGTAAAGGCTTAATGTATTAAAAAGCAACTTAAGAGAGAAATATAAACTTTTAGGCAGAATGAATAAACAAGGTTTGATCATGATTAATTCATCCCTAGGTACCAAATACTTCTCCCTAATAAATGTCAGAGAATGGCTAGAATAATTCACCTATTATTATTATTACTTTTTATTTATTTTAATTTTAAGGGGATGGGGGCGAACTGAGTAGTACTCTTTATTAACAAAAAAATATCAAATACTTTTGGTATTTACATTATAGTATTGTGATACACACACATTTATACTTAATTCATGTATATTTAATTCATTTGTTTATATTTTGGTTATGAACTTTTCATATGCTTTGTAACAATGAAGTTAAGCTGACCGTCAGGACAATTTATATTACAAGAAACACCCCTGAATTAATTGAACAGTTTATATTCTATTTCTTTATAGTATAGTATTAGTTGGATTTTGCAAGACCATGTATATATTTATACATTGTATATATAGTAACTTGAGCCAGAGTGTGATATGGTGAAATATATTTCAGGAGCAGGCTAACTATTTTCAGGAGCAGGCTAACTATTTTCAGGAGCCAAAGGAGAGTTAAAATAAAGCCCGAGAGTGAAATATCCTGCCATATCACTCTGACGAATGTAACAAGTGGTTTAGTCTATGTTAGAGGAAGGTTGCTGTAAAAACCTAGAAAATAGGCTGGTTGCTATAATTACTATCCGTATCAGAGGGTAATGAGCTTGCACAATACAGCTTGAGATAAAACTATGTGATAATTATGTGATAAGGTGAGTTATCTCATGGGTCATATACCTAAAATAACATTGTGAAGATATCTAGCATGGAATATACACACATACATACATATATAGATATATATAATGATAGAAACCAAAATCATTCCCAGACAACAATAATTTTAACCATAATAATAATAATCATACCGAGGTCTCAATGAGCCTAAAGTTTCTGCCTTTGTACAAGTTAACATTATTATGGCAGGCTCTGACAACTACTCTTGAGTAATATAATTATACATTAGTATATTTAAAAAGCAACAATTATGGTATATTTTAAAGTTCGTTTGAATTCAATCGGATCTCTTCATTTGGACTGCACTCTTTTATTTGAAATTCATATTCAACAGTTACATACTTCTGATTTGAATACTAATTCACTTTTTTTTTTTTTTTTGCACTAGGGGCATTGCAGACAAAACTTCACTTTAACATTGTTCTAAGCATACATGTAGAGAAAAAAATATGAGCCTTTTGAAAACTGCTTGTGTAGGAGATAAATGTTGTACATTAGGAATCTGAGCCAGAACTGGACTGATCTCCCTCTGAATCACTGGGTTCACTTTCTTCTTCTCCTTCACTTGGCAGCGATACAAACTTTTCATCTCCACCACCACTACGCATGCTACGTTTGTTATCTAAATAAAAAAACAACACATTAACTAAATAAACAAATCTGATTGGAGAAAGCAGCTAAATACTCTGGTTTTAGAATGAAGAAATAATATAGAAATTTAAAGAGGCCTACATAGACATTTACATAGCTATGAAGTATATCAAATATATGCAGCACAAAAATCATCACTTCTATTGTATGCTTCAAAAATACAAACTGTAAATAAATACACTATTTTTCACTTCAGTTATCTTCAATTTTAACTTTATCTACATAAAAAATAGAATTCCGAGCAAAAACAGATATGTATGCACTATATTATATGTTCAGCATTTTTTTTTTTAATTAGTAGAAATAAATACGTTCTGACTACACTAGTCACATGTGCTTTAGTACTAATGGCAAGCATGCCAGCCTAGCTATGAAATTAAGGATTTATGTATATTAAGGAAGCACCAAAGGTGCGAACCCTCAACGCTACTAAACACTAGCTAGAAATTAAATCTTGGACCAAAAGAATAATTTACTGGCTGTTCTAATCAGGTATCAATAGAGCTCAAGCAAGAAAACGATAGTTGTTAATGCTGTCTTAAAACGAGAAGCTAAAAAGGCCAGAGAAACTCACCAGTATATATTTTCAATGCGATACTTCACTTCTGCATTTGGTTTAAAACTCACCAGCATAAGCAAAACTACAGCAGGCACAAGAAATTTTTGGTCACGTGATTATGATGTGTCAATATGGGGAGTTACTCACAAAAGTGGGCCTACCCGGAGCTGAAACTTCGCATTTAGTCAAAAAAGCCCCCCCCCCCAAAAAAGCACAATAAAAGGTCTTAAATCATCATTCTGAGTAAGTTCATACCTAAATCAAGGATATAGTCAGTAATTTCTAAATCAGAGCATGACTACTATAACCCTCTTGCGTGTGCGCTGAGGGTTAACTACTAACTAAACAGAAATATGGCTTCATTCAAACATTTATTTTATAAAAAGAAGTTAGAGCTAACCGATTAATAAAATGTTGCCGTAGTATTTACATAATGTCCCAGTAGTTACATAGGGTCATTATTATAGTTTCTCGTTTCTAGCTTCTTAAAACTCAAAACTAAGATTTTAATTAAAAAAAGAAATTAGCGATTGAAAAGAATTTAAAGAAATTAAAAGCTCTTGACAACCTCTGCTGCTAAAATGGGTCGTTTTTTTTTTCTCGATAAAAAATATTAATCACTACAGTAACCACTCACCACAACCTTCCAAGTCACAAAAGGATGTAGTAAGTGGTTGCAATGATGATGAATAAACTATATTAATTTTCCTCCATATTTCTATTTCTATTTTTTTCCACCTATCATTTTGATATATGAGGCTATCATGTATTTCATGTCACCATTATTTGGCCTCATCCTCACAATGCCTCCTTTAATCTTGTAAAAACAACAATGGATATTTAAAGATGTTGTAAATGTGGCTTAAAAGACAAATGGGACACAGGGCAGCAGTAAAGGTAGAAATGAAGAAACCATTACAGCAATACAGTGATCCAAATAGTGGCTAAGTCAGTGATCATCATTTGTTTCCCTTTATTATTGGACTATGATGGCAGGATCACAAAGGTGCCCAAAATTAGTAGACACTGGACTTCTTAGCAAAAACTCTGTGGATTTATCACATTTGCAACAGATGTCTTAGTCAATGAATTCCTGTAGCATCAAGATTTGGGGGTAAAATGCTCTAACTTGTTGATTTGAGTACAGATGAGGATTTTGAACAGGTTAAACATACAGGAGTAATTGGAATATGTGAGAGCAAAATGGGTTTTCACTAAATAAAATAATGAAGAGTATTTCCTAATAAAATATTAGGAGGAAATCCCCATGTGAAGAGGGGAAAGTGAAATAATGAATTAAAAGCTAGAGCATGTAAAAAAAAAAAAAAAAAAAAAAAAAAAGAAAAGAAAAGAAAAGAAAGGTGTTTAAGTTTGTTTTTTTTTAATCTGGAAGTCTTTGGCAGGGAAGGAAGAACAAGTTTTTCAGTAGGAAAATGGGCTGTTGGTGAATAAAGGAAGTGGACAGCCACTTTATCTTGCTCACATACCCAAGAGGTTTTTTTCTGATACCATGAAAGTAGATAGATGTCACAGCTCATTGCCAGTCACGTGAGGTCTGCCAACAAAAGCTGAGCTAAGAAAGCTGATTGTACTATAGAACAGGTCGTAAAAATCTTGTAGGTTCAAATCACTTTCAATAGCTGTACTCTAAGTTCTAACGGAAATAGGAATGAAATTCCTGTTTCCTTATCTGATCAGGGTAGTCAATTTAGTAGTAGTTTGATGAAGTAGCAAATATGTGAATGAGTAATTGAGTTGAGTTGACAAGCTAAAAAAGCTTCTTTTGTAGAGCAGGTAAGATATGTAGTAGCTATTTATATTGAAATTACATTAGGTAACTTGTAGTAGTAGCTTTAGCTTTACCTTAAGCCTAACTCCTTAGCTCGCTCCACTGACTTCAATGGGAACCATTTTCTAGTAAACTGCTAAATTTGACTAAAAAAACAATCACACTGCTACCAGCCTACTCACAAAACATTAAAATGCTTTAAGCCTTAGGCACACATATCAGCAATACAGACAACACCGGAAAATGTGGAAGAAAAACCATGCAGTAACTGTTTAGAAAAACTACAATGAGTAACAGTGAACAAAAACCCACTACAGAGCATTGTTTAAATGGTGTAAGTTACTAATATATATGTTATTGTATTTACAAATTAAGAAATAATTTGATTGAATATAATACTAATTTGATAATTAAATTTTATGAAGTAATCTTGCTTGCAGTTTGTCAAACTAGTTCGTTTTTTTTCCTCCAAAAGATTAGTCCCATTCTGAGAAACCATGTAAAATAAAACTGAGTTTTGATTAATCAATTAAAATTTAAAATAAATCTGGAATAATTTTGAGGTGGTCATATCACATCCAGGCAGCTTAATAGTTTATGGCATGGCTACTTTTACTTGACAATGAAACGTGTAGAAGGACAAATGATGCTGCCTTGAAACTAGTCTAAATTTTGATGAAAGACAGAGGTGAAGGCTATGACTCACAGAACTGGCTTTCAGTTAAACTTTAAAATACACGTAGGTGCATAAATGTTAATGTAACTTCAGGCTTTCAACTAACATGTTCAGAAAAAATGCATATTAAAATCCAAACCTGTTAGGGTTTCTTCATAGTCTTCAGAGGCAGACTCGTTCTTAGGAGATTGTTTGGATCTATGCATTGAAAGTCACCATTTGTGTTTAATATATATATATTTATTTATTTATTCCACCCTAGATATCTTCACAATGTTATCTTTAGGTACATGACCTGTGAGATAACACATGTTATCACATAGTGTTATCTCATGGCTGTATTATGCACGCTCAATACCAAGAGTAGTTACCTGCCTGGTCCAGTTTTCAGGGATGTTACAGCTACCTTTACTCTGGTGGAGCCTAACCAGCCTGGTTAGAGCAGCTGCTAAAATATCAGCTAGGGGTGTGGTGAGCCTAGTGAGTTTTATGGCCACTTTTACACCCATAGTTACCTACAAACTACTTCAGTGAAGATATCTAGTGTGGAATAAACCACTTGCTGTATTACACTGCTAGATATTTCACTCTCAAGCTTTATATTCACTCACCTCTGGCTCTTGAAAATAAATTAGCCTGTTCATGAAATATTTCACCATATCACACTCTGACTCATGAAATATTTCACCATATCACACTCTGACTCATGCAATAAGTACAATATATATAATATATATTGTCAAAATAAAGTCAGGGCTTCATACAGAGGGGGGGGGGGGGGGTGGGGGGATGGCCATGAATTTTTTCATGCAATCATATCACACACAATATATACACACTAAACTATTTCACCCAAATTTAGCCCCTAGCTGCAATATGAATGATTGCTATTTAAAATGAAGTGAAGCAAAATGATAACGAAAAGTTATAAAAAATAAATTTAAGTTGTCCCAATCAATTAAATGGTAGCAAAAAAAACAAAAACAAAACAAAAACAAAAACAACAACAACAAAATACCAGGGTAATTAGAACAAAATGATTAGTTTGGAATAGTCTCTTTAATCAACAGATTTAGCTGTTGTTTATGGGTCCTTGCATATCCAATCGATGAGTGATGCAATCACAAATTGACCTTTTACTCAGAGCTTGTTCTTGCTTGTACAGGTTATATCATGCTACTAAAGCCAAAGGCCAAAGGAGAATATAAATCCCACACACTGAATCAAATGTTGCAACCAACTTATAATGGCTCTATGCTATTGGAAAAGCGTAACAACTATTTTTTGTAGCAACAAGAAGTAATGGTTAATTTTAGCTTGGATAGTTGATAGTTGCTTGCCATTTGCGCAGAAGATCTTTTGTTTTTGCTTAAAGAAAGACTGGAACATTAAAAAGAAAGACTGGCACATTAACTCATTGTGAAAAAAATTGAAGTGCTTTGGACTACAAAAGTCAAAGTGGTAGATAAATAAGTGATTATGATATAATTTTGGGGTTCCTAGGAGCCACCATCCATTTTTGTACTCATCCATCCCTTGCCCTTCCCCCCTCTCCCAAGTTCAAACCACAAAAACAATATATAGATACATGTATATATATATATTATTGTGAAAACTAACTTTTTGGAATCGGATTTGGAATAGGATGAAGTTTTACCACCTGAAGCTTTATCCGGCTTTGCTTTTTGGTTTCCTTTTTTCACTTTATTAGCTTTTTCCTCAGAAGTCTAATCAAGAATAAAACTATATAATAATAACATAAAACACAGAAACTAAAACTAGGGGATTGTAAAAAGTGTACAAGGACTGAGGATCTCAGTTGGACAGTTAAAAGTGTCAGTTGAATTTATTTGACCCATACTAATTTTGTTTTCCATATTGTTATAAACAATAACGTATACCATTCAAAATAAACTTAAAATAACTATTGTTTGATTGGAAATCTCTAAATTACTAATATTATATAGATTTGGAAGTTTTTTACAGTAAAAGAAAAGATAGAAATACTGAAGCCTCAAACATTTTTTAAGCGAACACAGACATTTCTTTTGAATTTCAGAATAATGACAGTCAAGCAAACCTTTATCAGAGTCAAGCTAATCTGATTTGTTAAAAGATCAAGTGCACTTTTATACTACTCTTCATAATTATTTAATTTACTATTCAATCTTATGTTATGTCATGATAATATTCAATATGGTATTTCAAGAACTAATTGAAGGAATTAGTATGTCACCGCAATGACGTAGGAAGGGGGGCTCTGGAGCACCCCCCCCCCTCCCGTATAACTTTGGGGCTCAATGCAACGATGAGGTAATTTCTCACATGAACACTTTTAAACCACAAAAAATGCCCTTGGAGCCCCCTATACTGAAACGTCTTCCTACACCGCTGCATTGCCACAAGAATCTGATCAACATCAGTCAGCACCATTCTGAATGTTAAGAGCATACTCTCTCCTACTATTAGTCACGCCCTTCCAAGTTAGATTTATCCAAATATGTTGGGTTTCCTCTTAACTGTATACATAGTTAGTCCTTCAGCCAGTATTGCAAGACTCACTTGAAAATACCAAAATACCACTCATCTTTGACCAACTACCTCACTAGTATGAGATCTTGTTCTTGATCACTCATAAAGAGTATCAAAACAATCGTTTTCAACAATAAATTCATACTAAAGATTACTTAATTGGAATTCATACTTCAATTTCTATAATTCTCATTAACTCGAGCATGTTCAGGTCATATATCAGTACCTTTGTTAAACCTTTAAAACTTTTGGGCTTCTCATGGCTCCTGGGGAGCCTAAAAGCTTGTCCTGAGTTGAATTTCACTTTTACTCACAACATCTGCAACCTCTCTAAATATAGTAGTATCTCTACATGTATCGAAGAAAATTTTTTCAAGATATTTGTATGAGTAATAAGCTCGGGTAACCATGCTATTTGGGATTAACAGCATGAGTAACATGATTGAAATAGCATGAAGTGAAGCCAAGTGCTATCACTCGCTAATAGTAGGCAAGCTTTTTTTTTTTTTAATCATTAACACTGTATTGTTCACTCACTATCTCTGCATTTCAGGATTAGCTTCTTCCAGAACTATGTTCACAATCTATGGCTTCTCTAAAACTATTAGAACTAATTCCATCTAATACAAAGAGAACTTCTGCGCTAAATAATGATGACACAGTCTCTAACTAGAAAATACTCAAACTGTAGGATTTGATGATAAACGTTAGTAAGTTCACTTGTCAGGGTATTTTTAGAACCAAACTCAAGAAACAAATCAACATTTTGAAATGTCAGGGGGCTTCTAATTTCCATGAAGTTGATGAAAAATGTATGGCAAATGTCACCTTTAATTTTCAGAGGGGCAAAACCTCATTTTCTTTATTGTGATTTACATAGTAAAATATTTAATAAACTAAACATATGACAAAAAGAAAAAAAAACTCAATTACTAAAGCTAGGTGGTTTAGTTTAAAAAAAAAAATGCTAGAAGACATGTGTCAGTAATAACGACTGTGTGTATTCATGAATAATTTATTAGCTGAGCAGGGTTGGTAAAGCATAGACACTAAAATGAATAGGTATACCGTAGCTACTAAAATAAATGGGTAAAGCTCCGCCACTAACTGAATGCTACAGTATTGTCACATTTAGTAGCGGTGAATAAGGAGCAGTGAAATTGGCGAGGAAATAATGGCAAAAGTCTCACAAGAGAAAGCAATTTTCGCAATGTAAGATTAAGTTCACAATCACAGAGAGAAGGACAGGTAAATTGAGAAGTGAGAGAGAAAGACAGAAGAAAGAGATGAACAGAGGAGGAAGAGAATAAAAAAGGCTGACATGCCTCAGGAAGAAAGAGAATGATGGCAGTGTTTATTCATGAATACATTGGTTTAAAAAATTAAAAAAGCAAACTGACACAACTAAGCCAAGTGGTAAAGGACAATATCAAATTCTACTGCACAATTTGCAAAAGATACAAAGCACCAACTGTGTGGCACATCAATAGCCAATGGGTGACGGGGTACATACTAGTACAGAATAATGTATGAAATGTCAATTTTTGACAAATATAATTCAGCACAGCTGTTTCAAACATTTCAAAGCTAACATCATCATTGGCATACTTATTTGTACATAGTTAACTGAACTTGTGTGTACATGTACGTAGCTCTAAAATGGTCATGTCATGAGGTTAACGACTTCAAAATTGAATGAACTGTAATAAATGGTATAATTCAATGTGATGGTTATTATTATAGGTAAAAATTCCGATATTTTGTATAGACGTTCCTGCGATTGAGCGTTTGTGTTGGGTATCGATGCCTTTGAGGTATTGGGGGCCTAACGGGCTTTGATTTCTTATTCGCAAAGTTTCAAATGTGTGCCCATCAGAATTTCAGTCAGCTACACTAGCTTCATGAAGCAAGAATTAGATTTTTATGAGAATTTTTTTTTCACTATCCCCGTAGCGTTTAACGGGTGATACAAGGCTGATTTTCTAGCTATAAACTAGCAGTGAATCAATGAAAAAACTTCACCATTTTTAAATATTTTCATCTTAGTAAATGGTGTTGACCATTTAGTCAAACCAGTCAGAACCCAAGTAATACCAACAGTAAAAATAAAACAAATAAAAACAACAAAAACAAACAAACAAACAAACAAACAAAATGTACGGCCGTACTACGGAATGGAATCCATAAACTGTTTTTGGTGCCTACTGTAAATCAATACCCCCTGCAACAAGATAATATATACCAATAACTGGTTGTGGAATAATTATTGATCAAGGAACATCTTTCAGTGGCATTTGAGTATAAATGGCAGTTTGCAGGTAGGTATGTGTAAACTTCACCACATCCAATAGCATACTCACCTTGGCTTTTTTTGAACTCTTTGACACTATTGGGCTAGCTTTTCTCTTCCTCTTAGTAATGGGCAATTTCTTTTCAGGTTTTGTATCTTCACCTTCTTCGTCCAAATCTTTAGCATCCGAATCAAACCTATAATTACATACCATACAGTTACTAGTAAAAACAGAAATTTAGTAAAAAAGTACAAACAAAAATATTTTGTGCACCTGCTAATGTGGACTTCACAAATTTGTACACAAAACAAAACAAAACAAAAACAAATGGCTATGTAATTAGATCTGCAATCAACACTGAAATCAGCTAAAGATTATATGACCCTGACGTAATCTATGCTTTTCTACTTCATATAATTATTCTTGTTCTACACACACAGCATACTCTGGAGTGCCATGATTGCATAAGCAGTTGAAAGAGATTGTTTCAGATGTGATATACAGTACGTCCTCCACATTGCCAGCTATGGGGGAAAGAGTTCTACAATACTACTTAACTGCTCTGATGCTCCTTCCCTACATCATGAGTGGTGAACCGACCCGGCAGTTGTCAGACCTATACTTAGCTAAGGTATAGAACTTTGTCGCCTGCCAATACGACTTACCACCTAAAATAATTTAATACAAAAACAATATATCATAAGTCTAAGTGTCAGCAAGCTTCGGTTAACTGATGACCACAATAGATTCACCAATTGAAGCAAAAATGCTGACTTCACAAACTAACACCATACTTCTGACATACATAAGCCCTCGATTTTGATGACTGTTGGCTAAGGTATGATGTGCCTGGGGTAAGTTAGCTATAGTGGTGATCTGTCAACCAAAAGTGGCAGCTTGAAGTCAAGTTTTATTTAGTTTTAATTAAATTAAGTTAGTTATTTTATCATACTTTGTTCCAATTTAGTTTGGTATTTATAGTTTTTTTTAATACATTAGTTTTTTAATCCATTTAAAAGTTAATCAACTAAAATGGCTGGACATTTCAATTTAGTTAAAGTTAACAAACCAATACGGTTGGAAGGTTTAATAACCCAATTTGCCCTTCTTCCTGCTGGAATGAAACTAGGTAATAACTATAATTATTACTATAACTTAGTTACAGGTCCTCAACTCCTACATTGTACAGGGGTGAATTCGCTTTGGTCACACTATGATTCACCACTTAATGTTAAAAATGCCATGCTGCCACCAGTTCATCAAAATAGTTTCAGGAAAACATTTCCTTGCTTAGTGACCCCTTAACCCTTTGCATTGCACCACTCAATTCTCTAGTCCGGCGTAGCCAGACCCACGCAGCGTGCAGAGCGCGCGGAGGGTCTGAGGACATGACCATACCAAATCTGTTCTGGAGGAATGTGGAAGTGGTGAGTGTCCCACCTCCTTTATATGAATTTCTACCGCAAATTAGCCGTGATTGCTAAACCTAGCGTTGGAAAGGGTTGCTGACACGCACAGGAATTTCTATTTGTGGTTGAGGAGAGCTAGTCCCGGTAATTTGCTAACGGCAATTGACCGCCGCAATATATGTGCAGCAGAACAAATTTGGTATGGCCATGTCCCCAGACCATTGTGCTCAAGCACACCACTAGTTTAAAAGTATGCCTACTGAAACACTTACCGTTGAGTGTCAGTCTGCCAAAAAAAATTTTATAGCAGGGCTCTGAAGCTCAGAAATCAACAACTAGATAGTCAATAAACCGTGCACTCTGTTTGAACCCCATAACAACTCCGAGATTGTCAGGGATTGAGCTTCAGCTAGTTGGCGAGCGAGCGAGACACTCTCAGGGGTACCACAGTTGAAAATCGGGGATGTTTGTTTATTTATATATATGTTTGGACGTACGTATGTAATTTTGTACTTTGACCCTCGCATATTTTTGTGTTCTCTCCGTGTTCGACCCCGTCCCAAACTTCACTAAACAGAATCCTCCGGTTTAGCGATCATTACCCGTATCACCCTAGAAATTGAATTGTTTACTGCTTTGAATTCTTTTGTGGGTGCAGTTAAAACTCAAAAACGTATGGGAGCTCTATTTCTATTTGAGTTAGTGGCGGTTGTAAGTTAATACACTATTTGTCACAGTTATAAGCACTACGCAACTGTATTTACTTGAAAATTCATTGTCCACTAGACTAACATCGAAGGTAAGTCTTGTGTAGGAATGTTCAGTTGTGTGAAAGTATTGTGCGTTACAACTACTACACAGAGAAAAAGTTTAAATAACGTGACTTGATTTTGTTGCTTCTTTTTCAATTCAAACAGTTGCGGGGAGCAGTTACTATGGCATTGAAACCCCTTTACCATATATACGTAATTTAAAAACTCTAGTAGCATCAATCGTTTAACAATAGTGTGGTTTAAGGCTCGCTTGCCATTTGTGCTCAAGCCCACCACTAGTAAGAACTAAGCTAAAATTAATCATACAATGCTGTAATTTTCTGCAACTTAACTAGGCAGGCTCGCTCGCCATTTGTGCTCAAGCACACCACTAGTACCATTAGAAATGGTAAGTTCGAATTTTTAGCTCTTCTCTTAGTGGACTATAAATATACTATTTTTTTTCCATAATAGTATAAAAGAGTTTGGTCTTGATGTGTTTTAAAATTCAATTCTTGCTGGAATGTCTTTACAGAAAAAAAATAAATTATATTCGCAAATGAAGCGAGAGAGATGCTAAACACAATGGAAAATTGAGGATATTTTTTATGTGTGGACGTACGTATGTAATTACGCACTTTGACCCTCACATTTTTGTGTTTGCTTGGAGGTTGACCCCGTGCCATATTCAACCTAACAGAGTCCCTTGGATTATTGATTTTTACCCTTAACATCCAAGGAAATTTAATTGTTTTACCCTTGAGTTAAGTTGTCTCTGTCATATCTAAACTTTTGCGGACGCAGTTAGGTCTACAGACTTATTGGAGCTCATATTTTATTAGAATTAGTAGAGGTGATAGTAAATACCTTACATTTTCTTACTTTGTCCAATAGTAAAGTCACAAAGAGAATACAAGGTAATTTTGTGTTGAAATATCCAGTGAAAAGTGTGTGAAAGGGTTGCATGCTACACCTGCTACTTAGCTACAATCATTAAGTAAACATTTAACTAACAAATAGATATATTAACTGCCTTTACACAGCTCTTTTTTAGGCTTCCTCCCAGTTTTTTTCTACAGCAGTAAGCAAGTCTTAACTTAGGGTTAGACCCAGAATGGTGCAATAATTCCTTGTTTCATATAAGTCTAACAGTTGCAGTGAGTGGTTACCATGTCAGTACTTAAGCTAAACTCTGGCCAATTAGTAGCTCGAATGTTTTTGTCACAAACTACTGGTCAGAATGGCTTAAATATATACATACTAAAGCAGCTACCACTACTTGGGAAAATTGAGGTAAGGAAACAATCCCTATACATGTTAGGTAAAATAAATGGTCAACTGCTACATACTAATAAATGTACTGAATGATGCCCTGGGTGAATCTCGATAAATGTAGCCTTTTTTATTTTCACAAACAAATTTTGTAAACAAGGATTAACTTTTATCAGATTTAAGGTTTAAATTTAAATGTTTAGCTACACCTTGCTTCAATTACTTGTGCACACTGGCTCGCACATCATTTGTGCTCAAGCACATCATCAGTTATGTATATTATCAGTTTACATACAAACTTACTCTAAATCATCAGCACTTCCTCCACTGTTTCCAGCTACGTAATCGGAATCCTCTGCATAAAAAACAAAAACAAAACAAAAATACTTGTAACTAACAACAAGAATATAAAACAAATTTTATAGTGATGACAATATAAAAGTTAACAAATAAAACCTAGTTAAGTAAACAATGCAAAAAATAAAGTGCTGGCAAGGCAAAAGATTAAATAATTACAAAATAATAATAATAATAAAATAATAATAACAATAATAATCTCATTTAGTTGGGGTACCCACCTAAATTCGTAACAAATACATAAAAATAAACAAGTAAAATGCATCATCAAGGGCATTTTGAATAGTTGTACCTAACTTCTGCCAGGGTTATCTATAAACTTTCATGATGGACTACTTACATTAAGTTAAAATCTCAAACTCTCAAGGATTACTTTTTGACACAATGGTATCTTCTGTATATTCCAAATATGATTATTATTTCGTCATAAGTTATGCCATTTATCTCCACTTCTTAGTACAAAGTATAATTCTAAATAACATCTTTCATTACCATCTTCAGAATCCCTATCTTCTCCTTCAGCCTTCATTCTGGCCAGGTAGGCATCATGATCGCTATCAGATGAGGCATCATCATTGTATGATAACATACGCTCAGGAGCTTTCCCTTTACTCTTTACTTTTAAGTTTTTCTCTGATACAAACTGTGACAATCTATCATAATCTTCCCTACATAAGTGAAGTCAAGTAACCCAATACAAATAGCAAATAGTAACAACTCACTTCATCAAGCTACTAAAATGGTGTGCATTGCCATCTTTCATTTCAACTTCAAAATCAAATGACTTGCTAACTCCAGCTCCTCCTGTCATGCGTGCAAAGTTCACAGATGAAATCCCATCAAACTTGATGTACATGGCCGGCTTGTGAACAAATATAAAACCCTTATCCAAAGGGTACAGATATCCAGACGTGGCTCTATTGGAACAATTTATAGCACATTGGTTGTTTTTGCTATAGAACATAAAGAAAACAAAGCTAAAATAATTATAAGTAAACACAGCTATTCTACAGTTACTTCTTGAAAGCTCCAGGTATGGTCACTTTCTTTCCAACTAAAACCTTCATTACACGACTGAAGAGTTGATAAAAGGCTCCTGACATCTGTGGCTTGATTTTAGTATCTGGACCATACCGTTCCTTAATTTCATCACTAATAGGAAAAAAATATGTAGATTGAGGTAATTGGTACTGACAAGCTCAATACCATTACAAGTAACATCAACATACATAACATAGTTATGTAGCTTACTCAGTCAGCGATAAAACTACATCACGTTCTTCATTAATTGGAAAAAGGAAGATCACAAAGTAATATCTTGTCTGTCCTTGGCGCAGAGGTGGGTCCAGTTGTATAACAAAATACATCTGTCGTTGATCATTATGAGGAAGTAAAAATAGCCTCAAGATTGACTTGTGGGGGATTTTGTAATCAAAGGTTTTTCCATGTAGTTGTAGAAAGCTGGGATAGATCTTCACAGAATATCTTCCCCTGGAGGTGGGAAAAATTATATACTAAGTTTACATGATATTCACTTCTGTATAATGCAAGTCATCTTTGTTTTCTATACGAGTTCCTGCACTTTGAAATTTTTACAACCCCACATTGTCAAGTTGGAATACTTTTCTAACACTAGGTAGATACTTGACATAAGTTTCATAAAATTGTTATTTCCACTAGTCATAAAATGTTGTTCTTTAATTAAAAAAAAAATGTATACGACCAGTGGAAATTACAAAATATGGAAATAATGCTTAACAATAAATTAAGACTAGTATGGCACGTAAATTTCCCATTCAAAACGTATGAAGAAAATCACTGTTTAATTGAAATCGCATGGGGAAAGTGAAATAGCACAGTAACAAGTGAAATAGTATGGGTAAATGCGCATGCATGAAGCTCTGGCCTTGGAAACATACAGTTCAAGTAGTTTCTAGTTGAGACTATGTCATTCTTTAGCACAAAAGTTCTACCCATAATGGCCAGAATTTTTTCAACCAATTTGGAGGAGCCATAGGTTGAGAACAAAGTTTCAGAGGAAGGTAATCCTGAAACACGGAGATTGTGAGTGAATGATACAGTGTAGCAATAGTGCAAATGATTATAAAAAAGTAGGTCAACTATTAGTGAGTGAGCATGAGTAACCCATACTATTCAGTATTAATAGCACTCATATAGCCTTGTGCTATGTATTTCAATTGCTTTACGAGTGCTATTATTCATACAAATACAGTCAGTAGTTCCTTTCTGCATAAGTGGACACAATAATGAACAGTAGAGAGGTTGTTGGGGAAGAACGAAGTAGTGTTGAATAGCAAAGTAAAGTACACAGTTGAATGCATACAATGCATGATATTGAGGATATAGTAAAGCTAAATAAAAGAATGAACAGTTTATAAGCAAGTTCCTAATATTTAATGTAATATACTCTATGTAATAAATGTATCTCACAAGGAGTGGAGCATAAACTGAACTATTTACTAAAACCATGCTGAAACAAACCTTGGCGTTAAACTGTGAATTTCAGAAAATGTGACAATTGCATCACCAGTAGCCTGTATAACATCAGCTTTTGCCAGTATCTTCTCATGCAATTCTTTAACTGGATCTGGACCTGTTGAAACAGCTTCACCATCTCCCACCTCTTCAGGTACTTGGGACACATTAGAATGAGGAACATGAAATCTCATTTCTACTAGAGACAAAGGTGAATCCTCATTCAGATGAAATTCCATAACAACTTCATTTTTTCCAGATGTAACCTAGATTGAAAGTTAATTAGACAAACATTCAAAAGTCATAATTGTTTGCATTGTATCGTTGATGCACTTCAATCTAGAATTGTTCAGTTATTTACAACAAGCTAATTTTCAATTAAATGGGATGGACAATTAGCCTGACATGAATTTTTCCATCTGTCACATACAACAACTATTAGGCATCTATCTCTTTCTTCTGAAAACCATTAACTTTATATTCTCAGACTGAATGGGTCAATAAACCAACTATTTTGTACCGGATAGATTATTCAATCAACAACAACAACAACAACAAAAAAAAAAGTTGATAGAACACACATTACATAATTAGCAGTCTGTAAAGTAACCTGCAGTTAATTTGTGCAGTGGCGGATCCAGCAAGGGCAGACATTATATCTTACAGACATTCAAGTAGCATGAACTACTATCAATAAATTATAGAGGAGAATTATGTTACAAAAAAAGTGTGTGCATTAGTAGTTCTTACCAAAGGTATTGATAGTAGTCCAATAAATAAATAAGTTATATTGTTTCCTTGTATTAGTTTAAATAAATTGCAAGGTCGTGTCATTACTGCTAATTGGGTTGTTTTCTTATCAAATTTCACCCCACCCCATCGCGAATTTTACCTAGAACAATTTTACTTACCAGATTCATGATTTATTGCCACGTCTGATATGTATTTGAACTGCTAAGTCAACTTACCAAGCCATTGCAAATAGCTCTGGTATTTCTGTCTTGATGAGCAACTAACATACATAATGTGGCAGTTCAGTTTTTTTTCTTCTCTTAATCGTTCTCACCCTGAAAGTTTGTGACCTTTTTTTTGTCACAGTACAAGTTAGCTAACATCTCGTAATATTTATCTTGTTGACTGACTAGGTCTGTTGGTTTAGAATTCAACACCCTCATTATTTATATAGTGGACTCTGTAGAAATCAAATACAACATCAATTCCTTGACTAGGAATATGTGTTTAAAAAAAGCTCCTCAAATATGCCATACTTTCTCAAGATGGTCATATTATGTATGTACTGTACATACTTGTGCAAGATATAATGCCAGAGAAAATAGTTCGAGAAAGCTGTTGACTATTCAAACATTAGAAATACGTAGCATTATCTCATCCATTTATTGATATCTGAGAGAAGACACAACCTATCCTATTACTTGATAATGTAGTAGTTGTTCAAAAAGATTTTTCAAGTGAATGGTAAGTGTTCGTTACTTTCAATGAACTGAGTGCAGGAAAATGCTTCCAGCACACCTGCATTCGGCACAATCGCTTAACTTATAGTGTTATTAAAGTGGCTTCACTACAGGCACATATTTCATTTGTGCTATTTTCATAGTATATTTTGCACTGATACCATGTTATAGTGCGTCTTTATTTGGATCCTTACTGCCTTCTGTCAACATTTTTCACCCTCCTGTAAGAATGACTGCTGAATTCAGCTATGCAAATATATTATCAAACTACGTGATTCTATTTCCCCATAGAAATAGGTGTTTATTTCTTTTAAAATAATCCTCAACGATTAAATTGAAGCATAACGTTAATGTGTCCATGTACAGTATATAAATGAATTTACCTGTGATATTTCATTCATTGGCACCTGAAAAGCTGCTTTACTCTCAATATTAAAGGACATGAGAGAATCTTGAAATTCAAGATCCCCCCAATTCCATCCTTTCACAGATAAATCCATATTATGAAGATCCTTGTGAAAATTTGACTTCATAAAATTCTTCAACTCCACATAATCCTGTAATAAAAACCAGCATTTAGCCACAAACACATCATTCATTGGAGTATCACTTACAGTACAGTACTTAACTATAGCCCCCCTTTGTGATAATGATTTAACAACATTAATTACTGCAACAATGCTGTCCACCTTGGTGACATACTGTTAAGGAAAAAGATGACCATAAACTCAAAAAAGTTATGTAGCAACTAAGGTTAGCAGCAGCCTTGTGACTAATGGGAGTATGTTCGCATATGTAGTAGTTGTACAATGATTCTCAACAGTCCAATAGTAAAAACTATATACATCATTCATTGACGTGATAATGAAAGCATAGAATCAATGACTTATATACACATGTAGCTATTACTATTGGACTGCCGAGAATCATTGTAAACCTACTAATGTGAACATACTCTCATTTTTCAACCACAAGGCTGCTTCTAACCTTATCAAAGCATTGCTGAGGTCATTTTTTCCTCCAAAAAATAGTAAAACAATGTTTAGGCTGTTTTAGTTGTAGTAGTCTTAATACTATGAAGGTAAAGCCATATAAAGTACAGCAACACATTTTACCTTTTTTTTAAAATGTCACACAAGAAAACATTAATCAAAAATGATTATTTACATAATAGCTTAGAAGAAATTCAATACTTGTGTAACCATTTGTGAAGTAACGTAAACAACCAAACCTTGGACCCACAATAAAAAAAACAAATTCAACAAGGTCAGTGAAGATTTTAACCGAAAACACTAATTAAATTGAAACTGCTCAATTCCGGTGCTACTCTTCCTTTACATTTGGATCTCTAGGGGTGAATTAAAAGTGTTTATTTCTTGCACACACATTTACACCGTTTGTGATTAAAAAAAATTAAAAGGAAAAAAAGGGGGTTATAGTGACAATAAGCATTCTGTTAGACAAAGGTTAGAATAGCTATAACTGTTTTTGTTGCCTTTTAATAAAGAATTTTTTATTTGTTGCATCATTCAAGTAAAACACTTTTATTGTTTTTTTCTTTTCATTTTGATATATGCGTATATGCATGTGAGACTAGATGGTGTTAAATAAAGAAGTTACTTTTTTAAGCTCTTCAAGCAAGATATAATAAATTTGCTTTTTACATTTTGAATACTCTGCTCAGGAGTTCAAGGTAAATTGCTTAAACCAGGTTCACAATATCGTCAGTCTTACTTCATTTTTGAATCCACTAAACTTGGTAATGCTTCCATCTCTAGCCATAACTTTAAGCTCATATCCTCTAGCTGCTGGCATCCACTCAACATTATCTATATTTTCTGCAGCGACCTGAAACACTTTACCCGATTTTAGGGCTTTAAAGTAGAGCCCATCCTCTTGCACTTTAAGTCTACCAGCATCCTAACAACATTAAAGCAAAAAAATAATATTTTATATAATCTTTGAGTTTAACTTACAAAATATCCCCTAAAAACATGTCCAATGTCCCTATAGTCCATAATAGCCTTCAATTCCTACTAGTATAATATGTACGTAAAGTGTTGCTGACTAAGCAAATAGAAGTAGGCGGAATTGGTGGGCTTGATTTCAAATGTTCAATCGCTAAAAAGAAGAGAGACATGGTGAGTTAGCTAATTTAGTTGATTGTGTATGTTTGTTTACGCAGCTATATTATAGGCATTTTTTGGTTTTGGCGGTGGTGATTTCCCTTACCAGCCTATGTCTTTCAGAGAGCAGTACAGGTGTTATTCTATTTTCAGTAAGCATCAACAACAGATTCAGCATGGAGGAAAAGTCATTATGCCCTCTTCAGCTCTTGAAAAACTTGCCCGATTAAATATTAGTTATCCTATGCTATTTAAGATTAAGAACACTAGACCAAAAAAGAAAGAAACTCATTGTGGGGTACTGGAGTTTTCTGCTGAAGAAGGAAGAATATATGTTCCTTGTTGGGTAAGTTATGTCACTTGTAAGATCAGCAAGCTTTCTGGTTTCTAGAACAAAGAGTTTGTTTTGTACTATTAGATGATGAAACAACTTAATGTTGGTGAAGGTGATATCGTTTTAGTTGAAAATGTTTCTCTGCCACTTGCAACATATTCCAAGTTTCAGCCACAAACCTCAGAATTTTTGGACATCCATAATCCAAAAGCTGTGTAAGTTTAAATACTAATTATTTCCACTAAAAATCACAATTTTTAATAATTGTGGAGATAAGGGTGAGAGGAGTTAATAATATCCACACATACTTCTTCTTTCATTATTGTCTTGCTATGACTGAGCTAATATTATGTGGATATTGGTCAATTTTTGCATGAGCTTTAAGTTTAACTGCAGAACAAATAACTTCTATTTATCCTTATTCTTTCCTTCTTTTCGATCACTTTTTTTCTCCCTTTTTTCTTTCAGTCTCTTTGTTCTTTTTTTTTTTGTTTTTTTTGTTTTTGTTACCTCATATCTGTTTTTCCTATCACTTTCTTTTTTTGTCATTTGACTTCCTTTATATTTATTTCTTTTACTTATTGTGGCTGTCATATTTATATGGAATGTTTGCAATAATCATTTTATTAATAACTGAATAGTTTATATCGACACAATTTTAGTATGAGTTTAGTATTTTACTCTATATACCATTAGTGATAGATAACTAGCTTTTTTTATGCGTTTATAAATAAAATTAATGTCGACTCAAAAAAATATCTAGGAAGACTGATTTGGTAGGACAGCCTAAATAGGCACTTTTTGATCCTAGTAAGATTGCCTCAGTTGACTACACTTGTACGTAGTAAGTCTATGTCTTTGTATTATAATTACACTTGCTTCTATTGTCATAGAAAAGAAATAATTTACACATTAACAGGATAAAAATCACGTAGTAATTTTACAAAAAATTGTAATTTGCTATTATTATGTAGAGATATGTATCATAAAATTTTTTTTCCAGATTAGAAAGTAAACTTCGTTCATTTGCATGTTTAACCACCAATGATGTTATTGGTATTGAATATAACGGCAAAGTAAGTTCAGTTAATAATCTTAATGTCATTACTAGTATATTTTTGGTGTTGAATAGATTTACGAGTTGCTTGTAGAAGATACTAAGCCTGACACTGCTGTTTCTATTATAGAGTGTGACATGAAGGTAAAGTATTTCCTTGAGATTTTTCATATCTTTTTCAAGGTTAATTGATAACTGCCAAGGGGCTTTTAGACGAGATCAATGGCATTAAAACATCTGCATTTCTAATTGTCTATTGAGCAGCTATTGCATCATCTTCTTGCAACTTAATTTCATCTCCACAATGCCAAAAAACAACAACAATCTTTCAATATATCTCACAGCAAAAAAAAATTTTTTTTTCTTAAATCAATTGAGACTAAGTTTACTGGAAACTAGCTTCACCAAACAATTCACCATGCTCTCAAGACTATAATGTATTTGTACAATTACTTTATAGCTTGCTCACTTTTTACTCCCCCGTGAGTGTGCTTTCTTTGGTTTTTGTTATTGTCACCAGGATTATTAAATTAAGAGAGAGAAAGATACTGAGCATTAGAAAGATTTGTGAAATCTTTAAAAGAGTCCGTTTTTATGCTTGAAGTCATTGACAGAATAATTAATGCGCTGATGACCCATTGTCACATAAATTTCTAATTCAATTCTGTTGGTCAAGCTAACTTATTGCCATCACTACAATTTCTAACGTGCCACAGTTTAAAAGTTATTTTACATCAGGGTTTCATCCAGAAATTTTTGTCTGGGGGGGTCAAAATTAAAGTGGACTAGGTAATAATTTTAAGTAATACTTTTTGCTATCTAAAATAATAGATTCCCTAATCTCACAACTAAGCAGA